>Ga0075925_104_pt1 | contig 101117 bp, 99 predicted proteins | sample RifGroA2_FD_67905 | JGI IMG/M metagenome (GOLD analysis project Ga0075925, IMG submission 67905) | Parcubacteria bacterium GW2011_GWA2_40_23
GTATATCTGAAGTTCCGCGATAGCGGGATTTGGATGAGTGGCGAGCCGAGCCACGAATCAGATATACTTCAGTTGCACGACCCGAGCGCTAGCGAGAGCACAGCGTGCTGTTGTACGATGAATCAAAATTTTATTGTTTCCTGAATTCTTTTCTGCTAATAATCAACACAATTAAAATTGCTATCGATAATAAAAAGCTAAAGTATCGTGTTGCGCCAACTTGCGTGAGCGCCAGTAAATGCATTGCTAAAGCAAGTGAAGTTAAAACCAGACTAAGAATATATGCCCAGCGTTTTAATTTTATTAAATACCAACCAGCTAAAATACTTAGTCCATTCCAGCCAATAGCGATAATTTGAGAGAATTGATTAACAGCGCCACGCAGGTCTGCTGTGGCATTGGGGTTGCTTAAAGAAACCACAAGCCTTGAAACGGCGGCAAATATGCCCAATAAGCCACCTACTAATAGTAGAAAGGCAGCAATTTTAATTGGCCACGAAGGTTGCTTTCCCATACTAAATTGATTAAGAATAAAATTTTGATTTTTCGTACAACGTCTCGCCGATATGAGAAGTTGGCTTTGCCAATTTGGGCGAGTGCGAAGCAACGAGCCTCATGTCGGCTGTTATGTGTAGTTGTGCTGATTTCTCTACTTGAATGTAAGGCTTATCAAGATGTCCTCGAACACTTGTTTTTGCTGTTCCATTGGAATATATCGTGAATCTTCCGACAATGCTGCGTCTAAAAAAGGCGTAACGTAGCCATGGCTAACGACGAGTGTTGTCTCATCGCTCATCCATATATAATATTGATTCGCACCAGTACCTTCAGCGCCCATTTCAATCTTTTGTGCCGGTCGGCCGTTGACTGTGATGGTGGTTGGTGTGCCGTAGTAATATGATGAGAGTTTTTTGTAATTTCCTTCTACAAGACAAAAGCCTACGGACATGTCCGTGAGTTCAGTGTGCTTATCTCCACGTCCATCTGCCCATGGAAAAGCAAAAGAATGTTTAAGGCGGACAGCGTTTGAGTCTGTGACATAGGTTTTCTCGGAGACCGGAATCTGGCAAGCATAGTTTTCTTTCTCAAAAACATTCAGATCGTAGTCAAATTTGAAATCGCGAGTAATCGGAAATTCTTGCGTTACGTCTAAAACTTCAGTTGGGGAACCAGTGGGAGTTGAACTATTCTTAGCGAATAAAAAACCGATTATCGCGATTGCTAGGACAACTACCATCACAGACACAACAGCGAGAGCCTTTTTTTGATTCATACTATATTAGGTTAATGCTTAGTTTAATAGAAAAAGAAATCAGCACAATTACACTTAACGTATCGCGATATCCGACGTTTCGTAGAAATGTGGCTTTAGCCTTTACGGTTATACGCTGTAATAAAAAGCCGATTCCTTATTCTTCAATAATTTTGGCAATTTATTTTCCTTCGATTGCTTCAAGGACAGGCCAAATTGCATTAGCTTTATCCTCTTTCCAACCCTCTGATGCTTCTTTCATGCCTTTAACTATTTCCGCACGAATTTCATCTGCATTTGGGTCTTGATCTTCCCAACGTTCACAGATTTGATCGACTACCTCGTCTAGTTGCTTTGGTCCAAATTCTAGACCGTTGTTATTAATTTGGCCTGCGATAGCCATTCCGACGACGCGATCTGGAACTTGTGAATAACCACCAAATGCAGTGGCTAAATCCCCCCATACTTTTCCGTGTCTTTTTTCCTGTTTTTCGTGCTCTTGTGGCGGCACGACACCTTCCATTCTTTCTGGCATAGTATTTATGCTTAATAATAATGTGAATAAATTATATCAAGTTATATCGACCGCCGCCACAATAAATTGCCAAAATTATTATTAAATCAATAAAAGAGGCTTTTTATTATTGCGAATAACGTTCGCGTGTATCTGAAGTTTTCATCCCGACTTAGCAGGATAAATTTTGTTTTCAGGTAATGCTAGGTTTAAGTATCTCCACCTAAGCCTTCATCGGATTAAGGGATGAAAATTTGGGCGGAGGGAAATTGGCACTCCATATGGATTTAATTAACGCCAATTTCCGTAGCCAGATACACGCTGTTATACGCTGTAATAAAAAGCCGATTTCTTAATGATTTTGGAGCAGATTAACTTAATTCGTTTTCTTTATTTTTTTTGAGCAGTGTTTCTCTGTCATATTCAACTGGAACCGGCAAATTCCAACTACCATATGTATGTTCGGTTACCCCCTCACCAATAACCTGTTCTACGACCTCTTCTGTACCATCTTCATATACTTTTGTAATGGTTGGGAAGAGATAGCTTACTTCTTCACCTTTTTCATTTTGTGCTGGTTTGAGTTTGATTTCCACTAGTTTTATCCTTTTGCCTTCCTCCTCCTCTTTGTATGGTCTATAAGGATTCCAAACAGTATATTCACCTTCACTCTCCAACTTTTCCTGTATGACAAAAGCAGGATTGTATCCTTCCCAACCTCGAATTTGACAGTGGACATGTTTTCCAACCAAACTCGGCGGTTGAGCAACGCCGGTTCTAATTCTGGTTTCACAACCACATGGACCAGACGGACAGGAGCTTGTCGCTTCCGCAACGGTTCGCACGAAATATTTATTTTCTTTATTAGATAATACTCTAGAACTAGGTATGGTGGGGTAATTAGTACGTAAATCAAGCCTATCATCCCAGTAACCTTTTGAAGGTTTACCAACTTTTTGTGGCCACCTTTCCCCATTGGTTAATTGTTGTAAAATTACTTGTTCAGTAATTTCTCTAGATTCTCTACCTTCATTTTTTTCACGATTCTCTTGTGGCGGCATTTCGCCTTTAAATTTTTCTGTCATATTTTTTTAATTAATAATTTGTAAATTAAATTATCAAGTTATTTCGACCGCACCAAATAAATCGCCAAAATCATTAAGAAATCGGCTTTTTATTATGGCGAATAACGTATCGGCACATGCGAAGTTGCGCCGTGGTTTTATTGATTATTTTGTTAATTATCACTATCTCTATTATATCACTAAACTTGCCATATCGTTAGCGAGCCCTTTTGAAATTTTTTTGGTCGTGGGCTTGACAGGCAAGTCGTTTTTTGCTATACTACTTTGAACGCTAATTTTAGCGTCTAATTGCACATTCAAACCAAAATAAGGAGGATAAAGTCATGAGTCGAGAAATTCGCAGAGTTCCTGAAAACTGGGAACATCCAAAGGACGAGAAAGGTCACAACATCCCCATGCACGAACACTTTCCCTATAACAAGGAAGAGATTGAGGAGGGGCTCCGTGACGGCTGGCTCGACAACGACCCGCCGAACTATGGATGCGACGTCATGCCGCAGTGGCCGGAATCGGAACGCACGCATTACCAGATGTACGAATCTGTCACGGAAGGGACGCCAATCTCGCCCGTGATGAAGTCGCCGGAAGCACTCGCTCGCTGGCTCGCCGACAACAAGGCGTCGGCCGGACCGTATGCGACGGCGACCTACGACCAGTGGCTCGCCATGATCAAGGTTGGCTCATCGGCTGGAAGCTTCGTAATGAATCGCTCCACCGGCGAGATCGTGAGCGGTGTCGAAGCCGTCTCGCGCAAAATGTGACTGTCTACGTTCTCTAACCATTATGGCTCCCCACTAGAAATAGTGAGCGGAGCCTTTTTTCTTTTCCAAAAAAAATTTCAAAAGGGCTCAAATATAAAATGAAAAAATATTTTTGAACAAAATTTCGTTTAACGGCAGAGTTGCGACTGTAAGGAGCAATTTTGTGCAACTGGTTATTATGCGAAAACACTTCGTATAATACCCCTAGATTGGTATGATATGCGAAATGATGTCCACACAGTGTTCTTTACCAGTTGATGCAACAGCAGTTATATTTTATCATTATTTGAGGCGAAAATACAGCACCTCCTTAGCTATTAATTTTATGTTTGTTTCTTAAACTTATTCTTACAATGTCGGCAGAGAGCAATATACTGACTATCCCCAACGAGTATTTTACCTTCTAGTTGCTCTCTCTCATTTCTATCTAACCAACTTTTATTGGCTGTTTGACTACCGCATTTGACACAAACAGCTAATTCTTTGGTGACAAACTCAGCTTCGACCATTAAAGCAGGCATTGGCCCGAACCCCTCGTCGTCAAAAGTTTGATCTAGTCCAACAACGATGACGCGGAGTTTATAATCTTCAGCTAAACGTTTGCAAACTTGGACTAAAGAGAAGTGGCAAAAATGTGCTTCTTCAATTACCACTGTTGTGATTGGTCTATTTTGACTTTCGATATGCTGGAGTATGATGCTGGGTTGATCTTTAGGAAATTCAATTGCTGAGAAGATTTTGCCATTGCGACTGACTAATTTGCCAGAAGTATTAATGCTGGTGCTGGAATCGGACAAAGTAATTTCGCGACTCGATTCCTGCGGCACGAAAATTAAGATTTCGCGGTTTTTAGAAATTAATTCTTTGGTGATTCTTTTAGCAGCTTCAGTACTTTTACCAGAGAACATGCAACCGCAAATAACTTCTATCCAACCGTCTTTGTTTGTTGTTGTGGTGCTTTCAACTTGCGGTGGTCGAATTAATCTTTCAACTTCTTGCCATACAGATGTCTGAATTTCTTCGCGTGACATAATTTGTCCGTCTCGTGTGCACTCAATTAATTTAAAGTTTGGATATTTGGCTATTTCCAAATATGTTTGTTCAGCGTGGAGCAGGTGATTAAGATTTTCTTCGTGAATATCTTTTGTTTTACCAACCCAATCTTCTCGTTGTCTTTGTTGGGCTAACTGTTGTGCGATTTTTGATTCCACATGCAGAATAATATTCAAATCCGGTTGTGGTATACCAAATAAATTGTATTCAAGATCATAGAGCCAATCGAAAAATTCTTTGCGTTTGGCTGGATCAGCAATCTTGGCGCCTTGATGTCCCATATTGGCCGAAACATAACGGTTGCTGACAACTATTTTGCCTTCCTGTAACCATTTTCTAATCTTGAAGCTTGCATCGTAACGATCGCAAGCATAAAATATGGAAGAAATTTTTGGTTTGACTTCATCAGCGGAGCCATATTTTCCGCTTAAATATTCTTCAACTAAACCGGCAGACTTGGTATTGTATTGAGGGAAGTCAGCAATTTCAACTGCAAAGCCACGATTTTTTAAAGTTTCAATTAAAAAATTAAACTGAGTTGTTTTTCCAGACCCGTCAGTCCCATCGATGACAATAAATTTACCAGCGAAGTTTTCCATATTAATTATTGATAAAACCCTTGGTAAAAGGGGCCTCCTGGTTTATTAAATGAAATATTTTTTCTTTAAGAGTGCCACCAAGTTTGTTTAATTCAGCTAAGCCTTGAAGATCAAGTGCCAGTAAGACGGTTTGACGCAAACCGAGCGGTAAGACGTAATTATTTTGATTTTGGTCGCAGAAGGTTTTTATCTCTGATAAAACAGTTAAGACTTGATTGTAGTGGGGTGAGTTACTTATTTCTTCATCTAAATTATTCAATGATTGTAACTTTGGTTTCTGAATTATTAATTTTATTTTGTTGCTTGAAATTAGGGGTAGGAGTTCTGAGAGCGAGGCATTAAGTTTCAGTGTACAGAAAGGTTGAGTATAAATTATTTTGGGTAATTTTTGGAGAGGTGATTTCTGAAAAATTTGTTCGATAAACATTTCTTTTTGCTCCATGGTCATGAGGTCAATCTTTTCGGCAATTCTCTCTACTGATTCGAGGTTCGCCTGAAACAGGTAATAGAATATTAGCTTATTTTCAATAGATTTATCAAGGTCTATTAGTTTTATGTCAACGGTCACTCCTTCGGTGACAATGCCGCTGTTCGTATTGGATTGGATGAAAGGTTCTTGGATTTGAGTCTGACTCACAGTGCTGAGTTCAGTCGCAATGTTTCTGAGCTCTAGTAAATCGTTTTGAGCCATTTTGTTGATAAAAGTTGGCCAGTAATCGGTATCGACAATGAACTCAAATTGCATTAGTTGGGCGAGGGGAGTCAATCCGGGTAATTTTAATTCAGTACGAAGTCGCAAAAGCATGTCTGTCAGTTCAAAATAACGACGTCGATCCGAAAAATCGTTTTGAAAATAACATTCATTTCTTTCTTGGCGCCAGAATTTTTGTAACGAGAAAGTGGTACTGATATTTATAAAGCCTAAAAAGGATAGGGAGGGGAGGTTAACTCTCAGTAAATCTGGTGTAATATTAGCAACTTGAATTGATGGCATAACTTAGGCACGCAATTTATTCAGCAGTTCTTCAATTTTTATTGTCAGGTCTTCTTTGGATCCATTGTTTTCTATTCGGATTGTTGCTTCAGCGACTACTTGAGGAATAGTAAGTTCAGTTTCTCCTTGTTGATCCTTCAAAAATTGCTCGAAAGTTTTATTTTTATCATCGGAGTTTTCGCTTCTTTCTGTGATGCGTTTGTAGCGAGTCTTTTCATCAGCGTAAATATGGATTAAATGAAAGTTTGGGAGCGTAGCTAAGTACTTGATGTCAGCTACTCGACGTATACCGTCAACGCACACGATTTCATTTTTATCATTTTTAACATCTTCAGTCATTATTTTGGCGAAAAGATCTTCACCAAAAAGTTGGCGTAAGTCTCGAGAAAGTATTTGCATGTTGACGCGTGTTTGTGGAACATGGATTCTGTCTAAAACATCGCGCATAATAGTTGAAAACCGATAATAGCCAGCCTGATGTTTTTCTATTAAATAATCGCAGGCAGTTCCTTTGCCGCTCGCCATTTCGCCTACAAAACCAATAACTAATTTTTTCATAAGTTTATCTTTTGAACAGTTCCCAGGCCTTGTCGACCAAGTAAACATTTTTTATTTTCGCTTTAATCATTGAGTTCCAACAAGGTTCACAGCACCACCAATGTCCGTACATATAAACATCTGCGTCCGCTGTTTCGATTTTATTTTTTTTCGCTTCAGCCATTAAACGTGATTCTGAATGTTGCTTGGAGGTTGCGCAACCAGGACAGAGCCAATATCCATGGCCACTGGGAACTTTCAATAATCGGCGGACGCAATATTTGCGGTGTAATTTAAGCAGCTTTGGAGCTGTAAGTTTAGACATGTTCGATGCTCGAGCTAAAATTTGCCCGTTCTTGACTAAGACAATGCCGATGGGGTTTTTGGCATCGGTTGAATTAGCTTGCATGCGTTTTGCTTCAGCCATAAATTGATTATCAGCTGGAACATAAAGGATTTCACGATCTTCTGGTAAATAGGGATAAGTTATTTGCTGATCCATATTAAAGTTTTAATTTGAATTGAGTTTTTAGCTCGTCAATTTTTCCAGCTTTGATCAAATCAACCTCTTCGTTAGCGTCGACTTTGGCTTCTAATCCATATGGAGTTGAGCCTTCGTATTTAGCTGATTGTTTGCCGTGTGCTTTAGCTTCTTCGACAGTTAACTCACTGGCTAATTCGAAAAGCTGGAGTTGGCAAATTCTTTCGCCTGGATAAATTTTGATAATGTGGTTGCTGTTATTAACAACAGGGATTGTTAGCTGGCCAGAATAGCGACAATCAACCACACCGGTGTTTATTTGGAGGCCGCGTCGTAACGCAGAACTGCGTGGAAATAAATTTCCTGCCAGTCGGCCAGAATTTAAAGTTATTTTTTCAAGAGTGGAAATTATGATTGTTTCTTTGGGTAAAATTTCAAAAAATTGTCCTGGTTTTAGTTTGATCAATTTAAAATATTCTTCGACATTTTGATAATTTAAATAATCAGCAATTACAGCCGTGCGCCCGCGTTCATCAAATTTCCAGGTGTCAGGAATGTAAAAACTCCAACCCACGCGCAAGTCAATGGAATTTGGTTGTAATTGATATTCATCAAGCTCGGGGGTAAAAGCTAACGCACCCGAGGTCATTAAGTTTTGTAATTCTTTTTTTGTCAGAATCATAAATTATTTGTTTACTTTATAACTTGATAGCGTAAGTTGACGACATTTTGACCTAAATCCTTAATCTCGAGCAGTTTTAGTTTTTGATTTAAGTCCAAATTATTAAAAAGAGTTAATCCGCCGCCGAAAAGTAAGGGTTCGATTGTAATTTGCATTTCGTCGACTAAGCCGGCGTTTAAGAATAGGGAATTGATTGTCGAGCCGCCACCCAAGATAACTTCTTTGTAACCTCTGTCCTCAAGTAGTTTCAATAATTCTACAGGTTGAGCGTTGGTATATTCAAGTTGATTGGGAATACTGGTTTCGAGGGCTGGTTCTCGAGTCAAAATAACATTGAGTCGGCCGGGTAATGGTTTATTTATTGTTTTGTATGTCGTCAAACCCATAATAATCACGCCAGCTTCTTTGGTGCGTCTAATAAATATTTCTTTATCAGCCGAAGAAGTCCAATCAGTTGATGTTTGGTTGGCATTTTTGGCAATGAAGCCGTCGGCGGTCATGACCATCATGAGGGTTACTTTCATAGTTTTGTTTGAATTTATAAAACGATTTTTAAGCCACTAATTGGTCCTAGTGGTTTGTAGTTGCTTTCTAATAATTTAGCGATTTCTGGAACGAGTGATTCGTCTCCTTTTTCAGCGCGATCATAAAAATTTTCTTGCGCTTCAAAATGGACTGGTGGATGATCATTGGTTCTTTCAACTAATTCCCAGGCTTGTTTATAATGAATATCGTAAATGTGCGCATTAGAAATTGTGTGTGTGAGTTTGCCTGGTTTAACACCTAGTTTGGCGGCGAGGATGCAGAGTAGTAGATAAAAGCCAGCCACATCGTGTGGGCAACCCAGCATCATGTCATTTGATCGGACTACGCTATGGATATGCAATTTGTTGGCGATAATGTTTGCTGTCCACGTAAAAGGGCAGGGGACATTCTTTTTGGCTTCGGGATTACCAAGTCCATCTTCGCGTGGATCCCAAGTAATGACAACGCCGTGGCGTGAGCCTGGTGCGCCTTGTAAATGTTGAATCAATAAGCCAAGTTGGTCGCGACCAAAAGCATGGCGCCATCTATAACCATAGGCCGCTGGAATGGTGCCATCTTCCTCGGTAAAATCCTCCCAAATTTTGGTGAATTTATTTACAAAATCATCTGGATTATTGCTACCCATGATGTACCAAATTTGTTCGGCAATAAAAAGTTTAATGGGAATTTTTCTTAAAGTTAATAATGGAAAGCCTTTATCTAATTCAAAAGTCAGACCAGGAATAATTTTGGTGTAATGTCCAGTGCGTTCATTGTACTCATCAAAACCCTCATTCATTATTTTAAGAATGGCGGTTCGATAAAGCTCATCAAACTGAGTCATATTTAAGGTTAATTACTGATTAACAGCTCTCTCATTTTACCAGATAAAGAGCTAGGAGGAAAGCTCTATCCTTGACAAAATTTGTGCATTGTCTTATTGTAAAAGGCACTGTCGGAAAGCTGGCGGTGCAGAAACCACTTGGAGGAGCTGACCATGAGACAGGCGGTCGGCGATGAGGTCGGAAATATTCTGGCCTTACTGGGAGATCTTGGTGCGAAGATTCGTTCCGGTGCTTTGCCCGTTGTCTATCTCGAGCGTCTTTTGCGTGGAGACGATCCGTTCGATGTCCCCATAGGATTTCATCTCGCAAGATGGAATCAGTTCTTCCGCGAAGCCTTTGGCTTGGATCTCCCCGAGCTTGGAAAGACTGCCATTCCAGGGTATCGTCGGGGATTTGCGGACGTGATCATCGTTCCCTCAATGTTGAGTCTGAGCAGAATCTTCGTGAGAGGTCAGGAACTACACCATCCTGGTTCATACACGGACTACTTTACTGATAAGCTTGCCCAGCCGGTTCGTAGGGAAGACCATACTTACGCGGTGCGTTGCAGAAATTGCGTTTTGCCTGATAGTCAATTTTTCGGTCGTCAACTTGGATATTTACCCGATCACGAGCTCTCTCAGCCTGGTCGAGCGTCGATGCAGTTGATCGAGTACTTGCTGTACAACATGTACCGCGAATTCTATGGGTTGCCGTTTTGCGATCTTCAGTCTCACACGGTTTTCCTGGAGACCCAGTTCACTGGCGGACGTTATTGCGTCGCTGACTTTTACAACAGCGGGCAAGACATAGAAGTCTTCCCCTGGCCGGATGTTTTTCCGGCTGACACCGGCCTGCGCGAAGTCCTCGTAGCCTAAGTCAACGTTCCCGCCCAACACATGTTGCGGCGGGATTTTTTTATCGCGCGTAGCGTCATTGCGAGGGCGCTCTGGGCAGCCCGAAGCAATCCCCTGAATCTTAATGATCGTTAGCATATTAATAAACACATTTATTAGCAGAGCTAGATAGTTTAGATATCGGGGATTGCTTCGACCTGTTTCACGGTCTCGCAATGACGATCGACTTGGGATCTGCCTGCCGGCAGGCAGGCTCGCAAATCGAATGGGAAAGCTAACAAAAGAACCCCGATTGAGTCGGAGTTCTTTTACGTCGGAAAAATGTTATTTAATATCCAATTTGATGCCAGGCCCCATGGTTGTGCACAGAGTCGCCATCTTGATAAAGACACCCTTTGAAGATTCTGGCTTAATCTTTTTCATGATATCCATTAAAGCAGAAAAGTTTTCAATCAATTGCTTGTCTTCGAGGCTAAGCTTGCCAATGGCTTGGTGGATATTAGCAGTATCATCGTTTTTGAAAGCGATTTTACCTTTTTTTAATTCGCCAATAGTTTTACTAAGATTAGTGGTAATAGTTTCATTCTTTGGTGATGGCATTAAACCCTTAGTACCTAAATTGCGGGCTAGGGGAGCCAAGTTTTTCATGATACCAGGAATAGCAATCGCAATATCGAATTCGATCTTACCTGATTTTTGTAATTCTGGGATGTCTGATTCTGTATAAACGAAGTCAGCTCCAGCTTCTTTGGCTTCTTTAGCTTTGTCTTCTGTGACAAAGGCAGCCACGATTTTTGATTTACCAAAACTATGTGGCAAAACAACAGTACTACGAACTTGTTGGTCTCCTTTTTTAGGATCAATACCAAGTTTTAAATGAAGCTCAACTGTTTCATCAAACTTTTTTGATGCCAAAGTTCGAGCTAAAGTAAGAGCTTCAGCAATAGGGTAGAGTTTCTTAGCGTCAATCTTGGCAGATTGTTTTTTAATTCTTTTTGATTGTGCCATATAAAAATAAAGGGTACACGACCCTTTGTTTATCCTAAATAACTTAGGAGAAACATAAGCCGTGGTGGTAACGTCTGTTCGCCAAAGGCGAACTGGACTCCCACAACATTATGAATAATAATTTTGAATTACTTTACTTCTACGCCCATTTGTCTGGCCGTTCCAGCAATAGTCTTCATGGCTTGTTCAATATTTGTTGTATTTAAGTCAGGAAGTTTAGTTTCAGCGATTTGGCGTAATTGATCTTTTGTTATTGAACCAACTTTTTCTGTTAAAGGATTTTTAGCACCGGCTTTGATGCCAGCAGCTTTTTTGATGAGCTCAGAAGCTGGAGCTGTCTTCATGATGAAGTCGAAACTGCGATCTTCGTAAACAGTAATAACTACTGGAACAATGTCGCCACCTTTGTCTTTGGTAGCTTCGTTAAAACGATTGCAGAAATCTTGAATTGCGACACCATGTTGACCTAGGGCAGGTCCAATAGGTGGAGCTGGGGTAGCTTTGCCACCAGCAATTTGGAGCTTAATCTGGACTTTAATTTTCTTAGCCATACTTCTTAACAAGCGCCCGGGTATCTAATCGAATAAATTTATTTGATTAAAATCTGAGCAACTTAAGTTATATTATAATTTGGTAACTTGTAAATAATCTAATTCAATAGGGGTCTCACGACCAAACATGGAAACAAGAACTTTAACTTTTCCACGTTCTTCGTCAATGGCCGAAATTTTTCCTTCAAAGTTTTTGAAAGGGCCATCCACAATTTTAACTGGTGCGTCAACTGTAACATCAATAGTATATTTAGGTTCATCAACGCCCATGCGTTTTTGTAAATCTTTCATTTCTTTTTCAGAAATTGGAGTTGGGACTGTGCCTGTGCCAATAAAACCAGTAACGTTTGGTGTGTTGCGAACAACATACCAAGAATCATCAGTCACTAACATTTCAATAAAGACATAGCCAGGAAATATCTTTTCTGTGATGACTTTTCTTTTGCCGTTCTTAATCTTAATTTTTTTCTCCGTAGGAATCAAAATGTTATAGATTTTATCTTCCATATCCATAGATTCGATACGTTGCTTTAAATTCTCGGCTACGTTTTCTTCATAGCCAGAATAGGTATGAATGACATACCAGCGACGTCCACGGTTCGCTACTTGTTTTGGCATATTTTTATTTTATATAAATAGTCCTAATACCTTTGAAAAGACAAAATCCAAAACACCTAAAAAAGCAGCTGTAAACAAACTAATACCGATAACAATCAAGGTGTGTTTAGTTGTTTCTTTTCTGGTTGGCCAGGTAACTTTTTTTAATTCAGCCTTAGAAGAGATAATGTACTGAATTAAGCGCATTTCTTTGAAACTCATATTTATTAAGTTATAAGCTAGTAAGCAAGGTAAGTTGTAAGCAAATCTTAGACTGGCTTGTCTCGCTTATCTCGCTTAAAACTTGTTACTAGTTCTATTTGTATTTTAAAAAGGCCCTGTGGCCTATTTATGCTAAAATTATAATACAAAAATGCTCAGTTGGCAAGTTTTGCTTAATTTCATCTAAAATAAGCCAAAATTTAAATATCTAAATTCTTAACATTCTTAGCATGTGCTTGGATAAAGCGTTTACGTGGAACTACGTCCGAGCCCATCAAAATATCGAAAACTTCATCAGCCTTTTCAGCATCTTCAATATTAATTTGTTTCAAGACACGATTGGCTGGATCCATAGTTGTGTCCCAAAGTTGTTCTGGGTTCATTTCTCCCAAACCTTTGTAACGTTGAACATTGAAGCCTCTAGCTTGAACTTCTGATGTTGTATCTGTGGCTTCTTCCTCGTTTGCTACAGAGTCATCTGTTTCTACGTTGACGATTGGAATTGATGAAAGTTTATTGGCTTTGGCATAATCATCAAGTTCTGTTTCGCTGTATAAATATTTTACTTCTTTACCTTTTTGAACGCGGTAAAGGGGTGGTTGAGCTAAATATAAGTGACCGTTTTGAATCAATGGTAAAAAATGTCGGTAAAAGAAAGTTAAAAGCAAAGTACTAATATGAGCACCATCAACATCAGCATCAGTCATGATGATGATTTTATTGTAACGCAATTTTTCGAGTTCAAATTGTTCAGCAAAATTAGTACCAAGTGCAATGATTAATGATTTAACTTCGTTATTGCCTAACATTTTATCGAATCGTGCTTTTTCAACGTTAATAATTTTTCCGCGCAAAGGAAGTATGGCTTGGAATTCGCGGTTGCGTCCTTGTTTGGCCGAACCACCAGCAGAGTCTCCCTCAACAATGTAGAGTTCGCATTTTTCTGCTTCACGAGAAGAACAGTCAGCTAATTTGCCAGGTAAACTTAAACTGTCGAGTACGCCTTTTCGTAAAACAGTATCGCGAGCAGCCTTAGAAGCCATACGAGCACGAGCAGCAAGGAGAGATTTCCCAATTATATTTTCAGCATCTTTTGGATGTTCTTCTAAATAGATTCCTAAAGCTTCGGAAAGAACGGCGTCAACAACTGGTTTAACCTCAGCGTTGCCAAGTTTGGCTTTTGTTTGTCCTTCGAATTGTGGATCTTGAACTTTGATGCTAATGACAGCAGTTAAGCCTTCGCGGACATCATCGCCACTTAAATTTTCTTCTTTTTCTTTGATTAAATTATTTTTGCGAGCATAACTATTCAAGGTGCGAGTGAGGGCGGTTCTAAAACCAGCTACATGCATGCCGCCTTCAGGATTGATAATGTTGTTGGTAAAGGCGAGCAAAGTCTCGTCATATTCTTCGACATATTTAATGCCAATTTCGACATTGATATCATTAAGGTTTTTATCAACGTAAAAAATATTGTTGTGGATCATTTTTTGACTTCGGTTTAAGTGGCGAACATAAGAAGCGATGCCACCTTCAAAATAAAAACCATATTGTTTTGGTTTTTTGTCATTGCGTAAATCAAGGGCAATTAAACGAATTCCTTTTGTGAGATAAGCTTGTTGTCGTAAGCGAGTTAAAACTTTATCCCAATGATAATCTAAAACAGTAAAGATAGAAGCATCTGGTTGAAAGGTAATAGTCGTGCCGGTTTTGTAAGCTTCTTCGGGTTTTAAAGGATCTATTTTTTTAGGGCGAACAATATTGCCGAGCTCTTTTACTTTTTTTAAAGGGTTACCACAACTATATTCTTGCATGTACTTTTTGCCATCACGACGGACATCAGCGCGAAGATAGCTCGATAATGCATTTACCACGGAAACACCCACGCCATGCAAACCACCGGAAACTTTATAGCCGCCTTCACCGAATTTACCACCAGCATGAAGTTTTGTTAAAACAGTTTCCAAGGCTGAGACCTTAGTGGTTTTGTGCATATCAACTGGGATGCCGCGACCATTATCACAAACTTGAATAACATTGTCTGGTAAAATTTTTACGATAATTTCATTACAGTGTCCGGCCATGGCTTCGTCGATGGAGTTGTCAACCACTTCCCAAAGTAAATGATGCAAACCTTCGCTAGCAGTATTACCAATGTACATGCCAGGTCGTTTTCTAACAGGAGCTAAGCCTTCCAAAACAGTTATTTGTTCGGCGCCATAAGCGTTAGGATCCTTAGCTTTTGGAGACTTGCTTTTCGATTCAGAATTTTTCATAATAAAAATATTTTTAATACAAGTCTATTTTAGCACGAAAAAATAAGAAAGTGAAGGGTTTTTGGGTATAAGATTTAGGCAAAGTTTACAGAATGTGGTATAGTAAACAAGTAAACAATCAATCAACCCAGTACTATAAAGTGTGCCCTTTAAGTGCTGGGCAAGTAAAACAAAAAAACAAGAAAACAAAAGAGCAATTTACTCGGGGTAAGTATAATGGGTTAAGGTATAAGGGTTCTCCTTCCCTTAATACTTATCCCTTTGCCCTTGATACAAAAATATGCCTAACAACATTTACAACAATTTAAGTGAAAAGGAACTGAAATATAGTTATTGGTATGTGACTCATCGTGTCTTATTAAGAAAACTAGGAATTTTAACATTGGCGGTTCTGGTTGGTGCTCTCTTGGTTTACGGCGTGGTTTTGATTTCTGGTTATTATATAAAGGATACAGGAGACACTCAGGCCCTGGCGAACCGGTTGTCGCAAGATAAATTGAATTTAGCTCTTTTAGCTGAGTCTAATAAACCACAAGATTTGTCGCTTGGAGAAACAAGGGTTTTGCGTGGGAACAAGGGTGCCGTAGATTTTATCACTGAAATTGTTAACCCTAATGTCCAGTGGGCGGTAGAGTCATTAGAATATTATTATTTGATTGGAGAAGAAAAAACAGAATTAGAACAAGGGTATATTTTACCTGGACAAACAAAATATTTATTACATTTTAATTATCCTTCAGCAAGCACTAGTGTTTCTGTACGTTTAGTCTTGGAAAAGATTAATTGGAAAAAAGTAGTTGATTTTGTGTCCATGCAAGAAAAAACTATTGATTTTGAAATTAAGAATGCGAAGATAACGACAGTTGTTAAGCCAAGCGCCGAAGCCCCCGAGAGCGTCACTAATCTTTCATTTGATGTCTTCAATAAATCACCTTATAGTTTTTGGGAACCACGGTTTGTAATTCTTTTGGAGCGTAGTGGTCAGCTAGTTGCTGTGGCCGAAACGCAACTCAGCTCCTTGGCTTCTAATGAAAAGAAAACAGAAAGCCTCAATTTATTCCAAAATTTGTCAGTTTCAACTCAGATAACGATAATCCCAGATATCAATATTTTGGATCCAGGTGTTTTTAAAGGGTTTGATGCTGGCTCAGGAGAAATTAAATAGCTATACAATTTTGGAAAAATAATTTAAGATAGAGCTAATCTCTATCTTTTATGTTAAGAAACATTGTTAATAATTTTAGACGGCTTGATTGGGTGCTCATTGCAGCCGCCTTTTTATTGTTTTGTTTAGGCTTGGCGGCAATTTACAGTGTTGATTTGGGTAAGGAACAAGGCGGCAATTTTGAGAAACAAATTCTTTTTGGAGTAATTGGTTTTTTACTGATGTTCATCTTTGCTTCAATTAATTATTCTGGTTGGCGTGTTTCTGGGCGATCGTTGTATGTGGGAACCCTCACCCTTTTATTTGCGGTTTTGTTTTTTGGTTCAACCATTCGCGGAACACGCGGTTGGTTTAATTTTTTCGGTTTAGGCATTCAACCAGCAGAATTGGCTAAAGTGGTTTTGATTATTTTATTGGCTAAATTTTTTAGCAATCGTTTGCAACAATTCCGTGTTGGAAAGCATATTATATTTAGTTTTATATTAACTTTAATATTTGTTATCCCCGTTTTTTTGCAACCAGATTTGGGTTCAGCAGCTATATTACTGGGGATCTGGTTTATTCTATTATTGATTACAGGAGTCCCTAAAAAATATTTAATTGTTCTTGTTTTAATATTTGTAATGGTCGCTTGCGTGGCCTGGGTCTTCTTTTTAGCTGATTATCAAAAAGAACGTATCGGCACTTTTTTAAATCCAACAGCTGACCCGTTAGGCAGTGGTTATAATGTTTCTCAATCAATAATTGGTATTGGTTCGGGGTATTTTTGGGGTAGAGGTTTGGGGTTTGGGTCTCAAAGTCAATTGAAATTCATTCCAGAAAGTCAGACTGATTTTATTTTTGCAGTAATTGCTGAAGAGCTTGGGTTTTTGGGTGTAGTGATGGTGTTAGGGCTCTTTGCAATCATATTTTATCGTTTAGTTGTGATTGCGCGAAAGGCCCATGATGATTTTGGCCTCTATCTGGTTTTAGGCATCGTGGCAGTCATTTTTTTGCATATGTTTATTAACATTGGTATGAATATGGGGATCATGCCTGTTACGGGTATTTCGCTGCCTTTTTTGAGCTATGGTGGTAGCTTCCTGCTTATTTGTTTAATTATGATTGGGGTGGCAGAAAGTGTGGCTGTACGGCGGTAATATATGGGGCTTGCCCCGAACCTGAGAGTAACGAATGGTTCGGGGTTGACTAAAATTGCATCTTTTGTTATAATCTCATTCGAAATAAGAAACTAATATTTTCGTATATGATTTACGACTTTCAGGCAACAATTAGAAAAGAATTAAAAAAGAATGTTCAAGCCTTACGCGATCAGGGAATTGTCCCTGGTGTTGTCTATGGCCCAGAGTTAAAAGAGAACATTAATGTGGCTTTAGACTTAGTTAAACTTGAAAAAATATTTAATGAAGCCGGAGAAAACTCACTAATCAATCTTCAGTTAGAAGGTGAAAAAGAAACACGCGAAGTTTTGATTAAAGACATTAATTTTGAACCAGTTACACACCGAATTGCGCACGTTGATTTTTATCAGATTAAGAAGGGCGAAAAATTGGAAATTGAACCAGAGTTGTCCTTTGTAGGTATAGCGCCAGCCGTAAAAGAACTTGGCGGTATCTTGATCAAGAGTTTAGCTAAGATTGAAATTCGTTGTTTACCAAAAGATATGATTTCACATATCGAAGTGGACTTAACAACTTTAAAGAATTTTGGAGATAAGATTTTAGTTCGTGACTTAAAAGTTCCAGCAGATGTTGAGGTATTAACTGATTTAGAAGAAACGGTCGTTGTTATCGCGGCGCCAAGAGAAGAAGAAGTAGCTGCTCCAGTAGCTGAAGTAAAAGAACCTGAGGTTGTTGGTAAGAAAGAAGCTCCAGCCGATGCTCCAGCCGAAGGCGACAAAGCTGCCAAAAAATAATAATTTGCTTTCCCTTAAAAAGTGCCCTATATTGATAAAGTATTAAGGGCACTTTTCTTTTATGCTGAAAATTAAAAAACAAAGAATTAACTTTATCGTTTTAATAATTGTTCTTGCGTTTTTATTAATGGGGACGATTGTTATTGTTATTAGAAATGAACGAACTTTAAACATCCCTGTTAAAAATTCTGACACGGTTGAGCTAGAAATACCGAAAGTTTGCGAGAAAATTAGAAAAATTGATGGGCGTTGCATCACTCAAGATGAGGTTGGTGTTGTTGGTGTGATGATAGATAATCATGTCGGCGCGCGACCACCAGCTGGTTTAAGCCAGGCGAGCTTGGTTTATGAAACAATCGTTGAAAGCCCCATTACGCGTTTCCTGGCTATTTTTTCTTTGGATGAAAATGTGGAAAAAATTGGGCCAGTGCGTTCAGCACGACCTTTTTATGTTGATTGGGTTAAAGAGTTTAATGGTGTTTATGCACATGTAGGCGGAAGTAATGCGGCCATAGAGAATTTGAATGCTACTTATGATTTTAATTTCGACGAATTTTACAATGGTGCATATTTTTATCGTGATAATTATCGCAGCACTCCACACAATGTTTTTACTTCAAGCGAGTTAATTAAGAAGGCGATTGAGGATAAAAAGTGGGATGTGAAAAGTTCTTTTGAAAGCTGGAAGTTCCATCCAGATTCATTGGTAGACGGGAATGTTCTTGGAATTGAAGTGGATTTTAAAACGTACGACTTTTTAGTCCGATGGGAATATGATGTTACTCAGAAAAACTATGTTCGGTATGAGGGACATGAAATTCATTCTGAAAAAGATGGTACAGAAATTCGTGCCTCAAATGTAGTAATTATGTATACAGAAAGCTCTATCATCGATAATTATGGTCGTCGGGATACTCGCACTCTGGGTTCAGGCCAAGCACTAGTTTTTCAAAACGGACAGGTTATTGAAGGTTTGTGGAAGAGAGAGAAGCTAATAGATCGTACAAAATTTTATAATCAAGCAGGCGAGGAAATTTCCTTTTATGTCGGCACGACATGGATTGAGGTTGTTACTGCGGAAACAGCTAAGGTAAAATATTAATATGCAAATCAACAAACAAACAATATTTACTTTTCTGATCATTCTGGTTTTTGGTTCCGGTTTATCTATTTATGTTTGGAACAAAATTCAGGGGCGTGATTTGGCGCAACCACCGAACTTTGATCTTTCGGCGTATAACAATTTTGAATTAAATGCAGAAATAGATAAAAGAGCCAATAAAGAATTACAAAAGCTACTGGCTGCTAAAGCGCAACCGGAAGTTGTTCAGCCTGAGATCGCAGTGGTCGAGACTCAAAAGCTGGAAACTGATTTTGAGCCAGGCTATATTTATTTTAGAAATTCTTTTGGTTCAACTAGTGTTACAGAAACAAACAGTTTAATAAAAAGTTTCCTCAAAGATTTCCCTGAATTAAAAGACGCTATCATCGATAATTTTGAAACTCAGTTGAAGACGAAGGTTGAAATACCCGCGTTGGGACGAGAAGATTTGTTAAAAAATATTAAGATTGAGTCAGAGGTGTTGAACGTCGAGGTTGTTGAAGCCCCAATATGGCAGGTTGTATTTAAAGAAGGCAAAATTGAAAGCGAAATAGCTGAGTTTTTCAAAAGATTTCCAGATATTAAAATTCAGCCAGCCGAACCTAAAATCACAATTGAAAATTATGTTGCCCGAATAAAAATTTCTGATTTGAAGTTAGAACAAGTTTTACTTGATAAACTACAAAAAGAATATTCAGATGTTTTAAAAGTATCTCTTTAATATGCAAATAGGTTTTTCAACAGCAGACTTGTATGAACATCCCAATCAATTGTCTCTGGATATTTTAGACAAGCAAATTAGTTTAGGGGCTTCAGTCATCGATTGATAAAGCTATTCTGGCTGAGTTGATTGCCATCCAAAAGAAGTTCAACTTTGAATACATTAATTTCCATCCTGATAAAATTACGGACTTCAATGTTTTAGTCGAATCTGGTTTGCCGGTTTGTATGGAGAATATGGACAGCCGCAAGTTGGCTTTTCGTTCTGTCGAAGATATGCAGAAAATTTTAGATCAATATCCTTTTGGTATGGTTTTAGATCTTAATCACTGCTATTCGAATGGGGGGAATATGGATTTGGTAAATGAATTCTGGAATAAGTTTGAAAAGAGAATCAAGTATTTTCATCTAAGTGGTTTTACAACTTTGCACGACCCGCTTTATAAAACAAAACAAAATCAATTGGTTGATTTTGTGGAGAGTAAAAGTGTGCCTGTAATTATTGAGAGTATGTTAGAGAATGTAGTAGAGATGGAAACAGAGTGGCATTATATCATGGATAATTTGACGGATGTTTAAAGCGATATTATCGTTAAGCGTGGATAGCTTGTTCCTTTTCTTTTTTCGACTGAGGGGGTACACTTTTCTATATATACAAATATAAAGTTAATATGGCATATTTAAAATTTATTTCCGATAAAGATTTTTTTGCTGCTGTTGGCAAGGTTGTTAGAATAATAGAATCAGCAGAACATGATGCAATTATTAATCTTCACAAAAATGTGATCGATCCGTTTTCTGCAATTTTCCATGGTGTAACCCACTCAATTACTTATAAAGAATGGATTGAACAGGAAAAAGCTCGACAATCGCAAAAAACAATGCAGAATGCGATTGGTGTTTTTCACCAAGAAATACTGGGGGCAGTCACCGGTTGGGAAAATATGGGTGCAGGAGGCGGGTTGGATGTTGTAAATAGAGAGATGATGATGATTGCAGAAATAAAAAATAAATTTAATACAACAAAAGGAAATCATAAGGTGGAAGTATATGATGCTATAAAATCAATGCTTAAAACCAAGGAATATGAAATGTTTACGGGGTATTATGTAGAAATAATTTCACAAGGTAAAAATAAATACGATAAACCGTTTATTCCACCTGATAATAAAACAAAGAAAAGACGGCCAGTTAACAAAAAGATCAGAGTTATTGATGGGCTAAGCTTTTATGCTTTAGCCACGGGTAGAAAGCAGGCCTTGCAGGAGTTGTTTGAAGCTCTTTCTCATGTTTTAGTGGATAACTATAAGTTTAAATTAGGTAAAAGGGAGGCGCTTCAGTACTTCGAATTATTTAGGTTAGCTTTTTCCACAGAGTAACCTTTGCCTATGCAATGGTTATTTGGTATAATTATGATAGATTAAATATCTATCATTTTTTATATGAGGGAAGAACAATTTATTACTGCAGGAGAAGCGGCGTTTAAATTAGGCATTTCTATAGATACTATTAGGAGATGGGATAAAAAGGGATTGATCAAATCTTTCAGGGACGAAAGGAATGATCGTATGTTTAGTTTAGAGGAGATAAAGAGAATTCAAAATAAAACTCAAGGAGACAAAAAAAGTAAATTTAAAATATTAAAAAATAAAGAAACATCAAAATATACAGCAATTGAATTGTTCGCAGGAGCGGGAGGGACGGCTTTAGGGATGGAAAATGCTGGGATTCAACACATCTTGCTCAATGAGTATGACAAGCACGCTTGTGAAACACTCAGAATCAACAAACCAAACTGGAATGTTGTTGAACAAGATGTTCGAGAGCTAAAATTTTTTGAAGGACAAGCAGATATTGTTCAGGGTGGTTTCCCTTGCCAGACATTTTCGTGCGCTGGGAACAAAAGGGGATTTGAAGATATACGGGGCACATTATTTTTTGAATTCGCAAGATGTGTCAAAGAAGTTAGACCAAAAATAGCGATCGGGGAAAATGTAAAAGGATTATTAAATCATGATGATGGCCAAACAATTAAAACCATGGTTGGTGTTTTGGAGGAAATAGGATATAGAGTTAAGTATAAAGTTTTAAGATCTCAATATTTGGATATTCCACAAAAAAGAGAAAGATTAATAATTATTGGTGTAAGAAATGATTTGAATATATCGATTGCGTTTCCGAAAGAGAAGGATTATATAATACCTTTGCGAGAAGCACTGCACAAATGTCCCAAATCAGCTGGACAAGAATATCCAGAAACAAAAAAAAGGATAATGAAATTAATTTCTCCTGGTGGATATTGGAGAGATCTCCCTGAGAAATTGCAAAAAGAATATATGGGAGCAAGTTATTTTATGGGTGGGGGAAAAACGGGAATGGCACGACGTTTATCGTGGGATGAACCATCACTTACTTTGACTTGTAGCCCAGCACAAAAACAAACTGAACGTTGCCATCCAGAAGAAACACGTCCTCTTTCTGTTCGTGAATATGCACGAATTCAGACATTTCCGGACAGTTGGCAGTTTTCTGGTTCTGTCGCACAACAATATAAACAAATTGGGAACGCTGTACCTGTAAATCTTGGTTATTATATTGGTGACACGATTATAAAGATGCTCGAGGGAGAGATTGAAGAAGATGTTGTAGAACCAGTTAGAATACAGCAACAATTATTTGGATTTGCTACATAAAATTTAAACCAGACAAATTCAATGGAACTATATTTTTTGTTTGCCTGACATTTAAAGGGATATTATCGTCAGGCGTGGATGACTAGCTAAATCTCTAATCACTTGCGTTTTGGCTTTAGCCAAAGCGTTTTTTATTATCTTTCTTAGTTTAGTCGCTTGTTTGTTCCCGTGTTCGATAATAATAAAGTGGGGGAGTCGCTTCATTTTTTTTATTTGCTGAAAAAACTTTCGGTAAGCGTCGAGTCCATCAACGCCGGAATAAAGAGCTAGACTCGGTTCGAACTTTAAGCCTTGAGTTTCAGATGAATTTAAATGATTTTTTAAGTCAGTTTCTAAGTAGGGAAGATTGGTGACGACGATATCAATCTGTTCGTTTTTTATCGAAGTTAATAAGTTGCCTTGAGCGAATTTTATTTTGATTCGATGACGACGAGCGTTCTGCTTAGCAATTAATAATGCCTTTCTTGACTTGTCTGTTGCAAAAAGTTTTGCTTTCGGTAACTTTTTCGCAAGTGAAATCGCAATCGCTCCGGATCCTGTTCCAATGTCAGCGATAGTAATGGCTGATTTATAATTAACTTTGACGAGTTCAATTGTTTTTTCGACGAGAAGTTCAGTCTCAGGGCGGGGGACTAAAACGTCTTTTGTGACCTTGAAACTCAATCCGAAAAAATCTTTGTATCCAGTAATCTGCGCGACCGGAACATGTTTGGCTCGAGTGTTAATTTGTTTTAAGAAAAGACGTTCTTGATTTGATGTAAGTTTTTTTTCTGAATGTGTATAAATAAATTCTTTCGATTTTTTTAGCGTCTGCATTAAAATAACCTCGGCATCAAGATTGGCCGAAGTTACTTTTGCTGTTTTTAATATTTCTCGAGCTTGTATTAAAGCTTCTTTGATTATCATTTGTTTTGTAGTTTGAAGTCTGCTTCTTTCAAGGCTTCGATAATTGGCGCGATGTTTCCATCTAAAAGAGTTGTAATATTATTCCAGTTTTCTTTAATGCGATGGTCGGTAATCCGATCTTGTGGATAATTATAAGTACGAATTTTTTCACTGCGATCGCCAGTACCGATTTGGGCGCGACGTTGGCTGCCGAGAGCATTTTCACGTTTAGTCATTTCTAGTTCGTATAAACGAGAACGCATCACGCGCATAGCTTTTTCTTTGTTCTGCGCTTGTGAGCGTTCGTCTTGGCAAGAAACAATTGTATTAGTTGGCAAATGAGTCAATCGAACGGCTGACTTTGTTGTGTTGACACTCTGTCCACCGGCACCACCAGAACAAAAAGTATCTATTTTAATTTCATTAGGGTCAATTTTTATATCAAGTTCTTCTGCTTCTGGTAATACGGCGACTGTAATGGCTGAAGTGTGAATACGTCCTTGTTTTTCAGTTTCTGGAACGCGCTGTACTCGGTGTGTGCCGCTTTCATATTTAAGGAAGCCATAAACACCAGTGCCATTAACTTCAAAAACAACTTCCTTAAAGCCTCCGAGTTCACTTAAACTGCTAGAGACAATATGTGTTTTCCAACCTTGTCTTTCTGCAAAGCGAGAGTACATTCTGAATAGTTCAGCTGCAAAAAGCGCTGATTCGTCACCGCCGGTGCCGGCACGTATTTCCATAATGACATTCTTTTTGTCTCGTGGATCTTGTGGTGTTAGGGCAAATTTAACTTGTTTTTCTAGCTCTGCAATCTCTGGTTCTAGTATAGCTATTTCTTGCGCGGCGAGCTCATGCATTTCAGTTTCATTTTCATTGAGAAGAGTTTCTTGAGCTTCTTTCAGGTGAGCCAGTTTTTTTTCATAGTTATTAAAGAGCGCGATCATGGGTACGAGTTCAGAGTGCTCGCTAGAAAGGGTCTTTAATTTTTCTTGATTATTGATAATAGAAGAGTCCTGGAGTTGTTGCTCCAGTTCTTGAAAACGTTGTTTAAGTTTGTTGATTTGATCTTGCATATCGTTCTGGCTCTATTATATCAAAAAACCGTCCGAATAGATAAAACAGGGACGGTTTTGAAGTAGTTATTTATTGACTTTGCTGGTTTTCTTTTCTGCCTTGGCAATGAGTTTTGCTTTTTTACCCTTGCTAGCAGTTGCAGTAGTGTCTTTTTTAGATAATCTTTCTTGGAATTTTTCTACACGGCGTGCAGTGTCAACCAATCTTTGTTTACCAGTATAAAAAGGGTGGCAAAGATGGCAAATTTCAACTTTAATTTCAGGCATTGTTGAGCCTGTAGTGATTTCATTGCCGCAAACACAGATTATTTTTGCAGCTTTGTGATACTTTGGATGAATATCTTTTTTCATATGAGGTAGCTTATAGCTAGTTAGCTTATAGCTTTTAGGTGCTGAGGATTTTAGTGTCAGACACCTAGAAGCTAGCTCCTATAAGCTAAAAGCTTCATGGTTTGTAATTAAGTAATCAGATGATATCATATTGTAATAATTTTGGCAAGGTTGAGCTGTTTTTAGCTAAAAATGGGGCATGTGGATAACGGAGGACAGGCGGCAAAAAAAATGCTATAATCATTTTAGTAAATAACAAACAAAATTATGAAAACTAAGAAGTTTTTAGGCGGTTTAGCGTTAGGCGCACTTATCGGTGGTGCTTTAGGACTTTTTTTAAGTCCAGGCAAGGGTAAGGAAAATCGCGAACAATTTAAAAAGATCAGTAAGCAGTTGAGTGAGAAGCTAGTGACAGATGTGACAAAATTGAAAAAAGTCGGGAAAGAAGAATACGAACAAATAGTGGAAAATTTGATCAAGAAATACTCAAAATCAGATTTATTGACTGTTGAAGCTTGGTCAGAAATTGCACAGGAATTAAAGCTTCGCTGGAAAGATATTCAGAAGGAAATGGGTGCTAAGCCAGTTAAGAAGAGCAGTAAAAAGTAGTTAATTAGCCGGCGGCGTTTAGCCAATGGATTGATTATAAGTTGCAAAATTAGCAACTCAAAACCTAGAGAGAGAGAGTAAGACCTTCGCCTTTGTGCGGAGGTTTTATTTTTTCACATAGAGCGGCTTGCCCCGAACTTGTGTGATTAGCACATAGTTCGGGGAGGTTATATTTTTACTCTTTTTTATTTGTAAATAATAATTCGTAACATCAAATTAGAAAGTTCTATTCGTAACTCTGTTTGACAAAACATAGCAAATCATTATAATAAATTTTGCTTCTGAGTGAAGCATGGTTCTGGCTCCAAACCTTTGTGGAGGGTTCCAATGACTCAAAAAATGACCTGCGATCAAATCGCGAACGCGATTCGTGATGGCTTGCCCGAGGGCTATGCCAAAGCGGCGCGTTTCCAAGTCCGCAAGGTTCATTCGGGGTTCTTGGTGATCGTACCGACGCATCAGGTCGGTGGTAAGCGCGTGCTCAAAACGCACTTCGATAACAGCGATTCCCAGACCCTCGTCGCTCATATCATCGCGCACTTCAAGTCGTCCGTTCCCGAAGATACCGTTGCCTCCCTGCCCAGAGAGTTCCTTTGTGCCAAGGTGAGCACAGCGATTCGTCAGGCCTTGAAGGGCCTCGATGGAATCCGTTTCAACGTGCGTCCGGTTCGTGATGGCCTGTGCGTGATCATCCCGTTCCACCGGACCAAGGGTGTCGAGATTCCCAGAGCGCACATCGGTCCGAACTTGGACGAGTCCTACCTCGTGACTCGCGCTGTCGAGCACTTCCAGCAGCACCTCGCCGCCTAGCAGCTTCCGTTCGCCCGGCCAATCAGATTGGTCGGGCGTAATTTTTTTGCTATAATTAGCACATGATAAATTTTCTACATACATTTCAACCTCAACCGATTATTTTGAAACTCGGTCCTTTTGCAATCCACTGGTATGGGTTCCTTATGATAGTCGGTGGTTTACTTGGTTTTAGTTTGATTCTTTGGTTAATTAAAAAATATAAGTTGGAGAAAAAGTTTTTTGAAGACCTTTTGTTTTGGTGGGTTGTAGGTGCGATAATTGGCGCCAGAATATATTATGTGATTTATGCTTGGGAAATGTATAAAGATAATTGGCTCGATGTTTTTAAAATTTGGCAGGGCGGATTGGCGGTCCACGGGATTATGCTTGGCGGATTAATCACAACATTCATCTATTGTCGTTTAAAGAAAAAAGAATTTTTACTCACAGCCGATTTAGTTGTTACTGGTTTAGTCACTGCACAGATTGTCGGTCGCATTGGTAATTATTTTAATCAAGAAATTTTTGGTTTGCCAACTAATCTGTCGTGGGGGATTCCAATTGACCTTTCTTTCCGTCCGGAACAATTTATGAACTCAAGTTTTTTCCATCCAACTTTTATTTACGAGTCGCTCGGCAACATCTTAATTCTTTGCCTTCTTCTTTTTCTTCACCTTCGTCGATTTAAGAAAAAAGAATTTCAGCCAGGACAAATATTTTTCTCTTATTTAATCTTGTATTCAATTCTACGATTCAGTCTAGAGCTTTTAAGAGTCGATTACAGTCCAATCGTTTTTGGTGTGCGTTGGGCGCAGTTGCTGTCAGGTATTATTATCTTAACTTCTATTATATTGATTTCCATCCGATTTGCGAGGCACCGCCCTTTGTCATCCTGAGGCACTCGAAGGAGACAAAGCAATTGTTTGATTGATTGTTAATGTTTTCTCTCAACCCAATGACTTACTTGACAAAAAGCATTTTTTTTGATATACTATTTTGTTAAACTAAGGGGAAAGATCATTGATTGTTAATTTTGGCTTAATTTAGTAATTATTGACTTTTTCCCTTGGTTGGGAAAGGGGCTCCTGCTTGTACCGGGGGCGTGCTGGATCTTTTTTTAGGAGGAAGCGATGAGTAATCGCGACGAGGACACTGTCGAGGTCGTGGAACAAGAGAAAATGACCGCGTTCGAGAGGGTGGTCTGGCTCTGGGCCAAGATCATCGGGTACATCCTGACCGGCAAGCGCAAGGCCGAAGAAGTGGCTGAGTGGCTGCAGATCGTGGTGTCGGAACCTCAGTTCTCCCTGCGTCTCAAGGCCCCACGCGACTCCACCATGGACACCGAAGAGCCTCGCGAAGGCTGGGCCAAGATCTGGGAGCGATTCTACCTCGAGGTCTTTGGGCTGACGGTAGACCTCTCGGGCGTGGCTGTGTCGTCGTACAAACCCGGTCTTGGCTGGGTGGTGTATGTGCTGAAAGAGCTTTCTCTTAACCAGCTCTTCGCCAAGTCCCGTGACCTGTTCCCGAGTCGCTCGGATTACGGCGACGACCTGGATCGCAAGATTCCGACCGAAGATCGCGACCCGCGTCAACTGGGCAACTACGTGCGTCGGTTCCGGAATCGCGTAGAGGCGGATGAAGAACTCAAAGAAAAGTCCGCCAACGTTCTGCGCGATGAAGGTATCGCAGGCAACACTCTCCGTGAAGCCTTGATCCTAGAGCTCTTCTACTTCTGGCGCACAGGTGGCGGGCATCTGAACTTGCGTTACTGGAATCTCTGTGCGGGCTCGCGCGGTTACCTTGGCTACGTTCCGCGCGTCTTATGGAGCATTGGTTGCTTCCGCGTCAGCGACTACGATCCGAGCGGTTCCGGCGAGGATGTGCGCGCGCGCTCCGCAGTTTAACCCTTTTCCCTTGTCCCTTTAACCCTTGCGTTAGGGACAGGGTAAACAACCAACATCTGGCACTTCGTACATACGGGGTGCCAGTGCCAGCGTTCGCTGGACAACACAGGGCGTCTTGAAAAAGATCCGCGGTGATTATGGATGGAAATGACCAATATGCGGGCTCGCGCGATAACAATGGCAACGTTCCGAACGTCAAATGGAACAATGGTAACTTCCACGTCAACAACTACAATCCGAACAATTCCAACGAAAATGTGCGCGCTCGCTCCGAAGTTTCAAGTCAAAAGGGGTTTATTGATTAAGCTCCTTTTGTTGTAAATATTCAATCCAACCAGAAGTCATTTTTGAGATTTCTTGTAATTTCTCTTGAAAAACGCCATAGTTTTTTTCTTTGAGTGTTGATAGTTCTAATTCAAGTCTAATGAATTGTTTAAGAGTTTCAATTTCAATCTTTAACTCTTTAACTACAGGGAGCTTTTCGAGTTTTTGCATTAACGCTGCTTTAATTGCCAGGCGTAGACAAGCTAGAATTACGGATTCTGTTTTTGATCTTATTCCGTATTTATCGACTTTTGGCAGACCCTTGGTGTTTTGATAGAGCATTTTAAATAAGTCGGAAATTTTATGAACAATCGAAGCGTGAATGACATCGGAGGCAATGAATTTGTTGGTCATAGTGTTTTTGATAAAATTATTTCTATTGAAAATTTATATGGCGCTTGGCGAGAATTTAAACGAGGCAAGACCAGCAAAAAAGATGTTCTTTGTTTTGAATTTAACTTGGAGGATAATTTGTTCAATTTAGCTGAAGAATTGAAATTAGGCAATTATTTAGTTGAAAAGTATGATTTTTTCTATGTGCGTGATCCTAAATTACGGCCGATTCACAAAGCTTCAGTGCGAGATAGAGTCGTTTTTCAAGCTGTCTTTCGGGTACTTTACCCTGTTTTTGATAAGCAGTTTATTCACGACTCCTGTTCATGTCGTTATAAGAAGGGAATACATTTTGCCGTCGCTCGATTGCGTCGATTTTGTGCCAAAGTAAGTAATAATTACCATCAGCAAGCATTTGCTTTAAAATGCGATGTCAAAAAGTTTTTCTATTCCATTGATCATGTTATTTTGAAAAAACTCATTAAAAGAAACATCGAGGACACGCGTCTGTTGCACCTGATAGATATTATCGTTGATAGTTTTTCTGTAGCTCCAGAAAAGGGTTTGCCGCTGGGAAATGTTACTAGCCAGTTATTCGCCAACATCTATTTGAACGAGTTGGATATATTTATCAAACATGAATTACATGAAAAATTTTATCTTCGTTATTGCGATGATTTTATTATTTTGAGCGAAAGTCAAAGTCATTTATTTGATTTGATACCAATTATAAGTGAGTTTCTCTCATCAGAGTTAAAATTAAAGCTGCATCCGGGTAAAGTTCAACTTAAAAAAATGACTCAAGGGATTGATTTTTTAGGATATGTAACATTGCCATATTATGGTGTTCTTCGAACGAAAACAAAACAAAGGATGTTTAGGAAGGTTATTGCAGCCTCGGAAAAGCTGGATGCTGATTTGATTGATAAGATTGGTTTTAACCAAGTGCTGCAATCATATTTGGGAATACTGCAACATTGCCAGAGCTTTTGGTTACAGCAGGAGCTATTGTTTCTTTGCGGAGAATGCCTTGCTGAAACACAAAAATCGTGATATCATAGCACTTGTAACAATTATTTAACAAAACACATACTTTTCTTAGCTTATTTTAGCTAAAAGCATTAGACCTGCTGATAAACTCAGCCCTGATGTCTTGAAAAGTAGAGGATCCTGCCTCGGCGGGATAAAGAAAGGAAATTTACTATGGCAAACGTACCAAGTTTACAAGACTTGATGAAGGCTGGCGTGCATTTTGGTCATCAAAAATCAAAATGGTACCCAAAAATGAAACCTTATATCTTCATCGAGAAGAACGGGATCCACATTATTAATTTAGAAGAAACTCAAAAGGCTTTAGAAAAAGCTTTGAATTTCATTACTGAGACTGTTGCCGGTGGCGGAACAGTTCTTTTTGTCGGCACTAAAAAGCAAGCACGTGACATTGTTAAAGACGCTGCACTTTCTTGCAACATGCCGTATGTGACTAATCGTTGGCTCGGTGGTACTTTAACTAATGCTCCAACCGTTTTAGGCTTAGTTAAAAAGTTCCGAAAATTAAAGGAAGAAAAAGCTTCTGGTAAATTAGAAAAATATACTAAGAAAGAACAATTAGAAATAGCTCGTGAAATTGAACGCTTAGAAACCATTGTTGGTGGTATTGAAAAATTAGAACGCATTCCAGATATACTTTTCATGGTTGATATTAAAACCGACAAAACAGCTGTGAAAGAAGCAACACGTCGTCATGTGCCAGTTGTGGCTTTGTGCGATACAAACTCAAATCCAGAATTGGTTAAATATCCAATTCCATCTAATGACGATGCTGTTAAAGCATTGCAATTAATGGCTACTTTAGTTGCAGAAACAATTAAAGAAGTTAAGGAGAAGGTTTAAAGATCTAAATAATTACTCGTTATTCGTTTCGCGTCATTAAAAATTAAGAATTACTGGTTACTGGTCACTGGTGACTGGTTACTAATTATAAAGAAACAAAAATATGGCAGACACACAAGCTGTTGTTAAATTACGCAATCAAACTGGTGCTGGTATGCAGGATTGCAAAAAGGCTTTAGATGAAGCCAACGGTGATTATGAAAAAGCGATTGATGTTTTACGCCAAAAGGGTGAACTCAAAGCGGCTAAGAAAATCGAAGAACGTGTAGCCAAAGAAGGCATTGTTTATTCTTATATCCATTCCAATAATAAAACTGGAGCCATGATTGCTTTGGCATGTGAAACAGATTTTGTGGCGCGCACGGAAGATTTCAAAAATTTAGCGCACGAAATTTCTTTGCAAGTAGTGGCTATGATGCCAGATTATTTGAATCCAGAAGATGTTCCAGCTGATATCATTGAAAGAGAAAAGAATGTTTACATGGAGCAATTGAAGGGTGAGGGGAAGCCGGCCAATATTATTGAAAAAATAATGACTGGTAAATTAGAGAAATTTTACGCGGATGTTTGCTTGGTTAAGCAACAATATATCAAAGACGACTCAATCACCATCGAAGGATTGATCAATCAATTTATTGCCAAAACTGGTGAAAAAGTCCAAATTACTCGTTTCGTTCGTTTCCAAATTTAATTTAACATCAATGAAAATTGTTAAAGTACAATTTGCGCCTTGGGACAAGTCTTATAACTTTAGCTATGAGAATGAAGATATTAAAGTTGGAGATTATGTTGTGGTAGAAACAAAGTTGGGCATCGAATTGGCTAAGGTGATTGCCTTTGATGAAATGAATGATACCTTGGCACCCGGAGCTGACCCTATTAAACCGATTTCACATAAAGCGAGTAAAGAAGATTTAGATTGCGTTTTAGAACAAAACCGTCAAAAGGATCGTGTTTTTAAAAAATGCGTGGGTTTAATCAAAAAGAATGAATTGCCGATTAAACTAGTTGATGTTCATTGTTCTCTTGATGATACTCGTTTGACCTTTGCTTTCATTGCTGATGGTCGTGTCGACTTCCGCGAATTATTGAAAGATTTGAATAAAGAATTTAAAAAGAGTATTCGTTTACAACAAATTGGTATTCGTGATGAAATAAAAATCAATGGTGATATTGGTTGTTGCGGCATGAATTTATGTTGCCAGGGATTTTATAAAGAATTGGGCAATGTAACTTCTGAACTTGCTGCATTGCAACAAGTGGCTCATCGTGGTTCAGAACGTCTCTCAGGTGTCTGCGGACGCTTGAAGTGCTGTTTAACCTTCGAAGAAAAACTTTACAATGAATTGGCAGATAATTTACCGATGATTGGAGAAAAAGTAAAGACTGCACATGGGGCTGGTGAAGTTATCGGTTGGCATGTTTTGAAACAGACAGTTGATGTACTTCTTGAGGATAATACCACGATCGTAGAAATGCCTATAGTTAAATAGGCATTTTTTTGATATAATTGGGGAAAGGTAAAAGAATAAAGAATAAGGAATAAAGAAGTTGAAAAGACTCATACATTCGACTTTTGATTTATTCGTTATTCGCTATTCTTTATTCATAATTCTTGCTATATGAAAAACAATTTGCTTCAACTTCGAGAAACAGCCCGCCAAGAGATTTCAGCGACAAAAAATTTAACTGAATTAGAAAATATTCAAATCAAATACTTTGGTCGCAAGGATGGCGTGCTAAATGTTTTATTAAAAAGCTTAAAAGATCTTTCTCCTGAAGCCAAAAAAGAGGTTGGACAACTCGCTAATCAAGTAAAAGTAGAATTAGAAGAATCTTTGGCAAAACAGAAAACTATTTTAGAGAAAGAAGACATTGCTTCAACCTTGGAACAAGATAGAATTGATGTTACTTTACCAGCAATTGCTCCTAAGAAGGGAAGTTTAAATCCCACTACACTAGTCCAAAATGAATTAGAAGATATTTTTAAGTCTTTGGGTTTTATGGTTCTAGATGGCCCTGAATTAGAATCAGATTATTATAATTTTGAAGCTTTAAATATTCCAGAACATCATCCGGCGCGCGACATGCAAGACACTTTTTATATTAAAGGTTTAGCCAAAAATGAAAAACGTGTTTTGCGCACACACACTTCTCCGGTTCAAGTTCGTGCTATGCAAAAATATGGTGCGCCGCTGCGAGCCGTGGCTCCAGGGCGTGTTTTTCGTTATGAAGCTTCGGATGTTTCGCATGATCATACTTTTTATCAATTAGAAGGTATTATGATCGATGAAAATATTTCCATTACCAATCTAATCGCGGTCATGAAAACCTTACTCCGTGGAATTTTAAAACGCGACGTTAAGGTTCGTTTGCGTCCAGGATTTTTTCCATTCGTCGAACCTGGGTTTGAACTTGATATTAATTGTTTAATTTGCGGCGGAACTGGTTGCTCTGTTTGTAAACAATCTGGTTGGGTAGAGCTTTTACCTTGCGGTATGATGCATCCAAGCGTTCTACGTGCTGGCAACATTGATCCAGAAAAATATTCTGGTTTTGCTTTTGGTTTGGGTTTAACTCGATTAGTTATGATGAAATATGGTATTGATGATATACGTTTGTTGAATTCCGGTGATTTACGATTCCTGAAGCAGTTTTAAATCTTCCAGTGTATCAAGTAATTCGTAACATCAATATAAATGTATTATTCGTAACTCAAATAGTATGTCTACAAAAACAAAAACTAAAACGTCAAAATCTCCCGTGAAGTCCACTCCATCAAACCCAGTTGGGGAAAAGCATAAAACCAAATGGGGTTTTGTCATCTTGTTTGCAGTTTGCTCTGTTTTAGTGCTTATAACCGTTCTCACAATTTTGTGTGATGGTATGATGAATGTTTTTGTTCGAGTACCGAGTCAGACAAGTAATGTTATCAGGATTTTTGACCCAAAAGCAGTTGAAGCTCAGGCTGTTACTCAATCATTCAGTAGGGATCAGGGTATCGATGGCTACACACTTTATGAAGTTAAACATAATAAAATAGTTTTAACAAAAGCAGGGACAAACGAAATTATTTGGGAAAAGAATTGGCCGGGCGGTGAGCCAGCCTTGGCACTAATTACAGGGGACAGAGTTTATTTGGCTCGTTACGAACAAATGTATTCTGATGCTGATGGTTTGATCGGATCTATTTATAACTTTGACTTGCAAACAGGTGAACTTATCTGGCCAATTACAAGTATCAATGGTCAATTCGTCAAACTTTTTTTACAAGATAATGTTTTGGTTCTTGCTACTAAAAGATCAATAGAACCTGGTTGGGGATGTGGAGAAGGTATGAGCGAGGCTGAAGCGGAAGCCGATTGCTCACGTCCACGTCGTACTTATATTACTGGATCAGATAAAATTTTTGCATTTGATGCGAAAACTGGCGATCAGCTTTGGGAGAGAGAAATTTTTGGATATCAACAAGTCACTTTGCCAGATAATAGCCAGTTTTTAGAAGTTACTTATGATCAGAATAAAAAAGAATATTATTTTATTGAAGATGGTACTGTCCCTCCTGAAACAACCATGATCGAAAGCGATAATACTATTAAAAAAGATGAATAAATATGACTGTTTCTCGCGACAAAATAGTTTCATTCTGCTCCGATTACTTGAAAGCTGAGAATTTTCAGGATTATTGTCATAATGGTCTGCAGATTTGTGGTACTGATAAAGTAGGGAAGATAGTCATAGGCGTTACGCTCTCGAAAAGATTGATCGAATCAGCCATTCAAAAAAAAGCCGATATGATTATTGTTCATCATGGACTGTTTATGAAACATTTCGGAGAGTTTCCCGTGATTGAAGGTGTTTGGTGCGAAAGATTGAAGCTTTTATTGAATAATGATATTAATCTTTGCGGTTTTCATCTACCTTTAGACGCACATCCTTTAATCGGAAATAATATTAGTATTATAAACGCATTAGGTCTTCAGAAAGTTTGTGGGCTCGTCGAAGACGGGCAGAGTATCGGTTATGTCGGAGCGTATAAAAAGGCAGTCGATAGAGATAAATTTGTTGAATTAGTGAATAAAAAGCTAGAAACCAAGTCAGTTGTTCTGTCGTTCGGTGCTAGTCAAGTTAAAAGGGTAGGGATTGTGTCTGGTGGGGCTTCTCCAACCTGGGTTACCGCTCAGAAGTTAGGTTGTGATACATTTATTACTGGTGATTTGAGAGAAAGTGTGGTTCGTCCAGCCGAGGAAGCCAAAATGAATGTAATCAATGCCGGTCATTATAATTCAGAACGATTTGGCATAATGAATCTTGGCAAATTAATTCAGAAAAAGTTTAAAGTTCCAGTTGAATTTGTGGAGATTCCATGTAACATTTAAAATAATAATAATTGTCATGCTGAACTTGTTTCAGCATCTGCAAAGATTGTTTGCGATAAATTTTCCGGATCCTGAATCAAGTTCAGGATGACATAAGGAATCATATAAGTATGAATATTTCATTGAATTGGTTAAAACAATACATCGACTTACCAAAAACAGTTAAGCCCGAAGAATTAGGTTTAAAATTAACCATGGCGACAGTGGAAGTGGAAGAGGTAACTGATTTAGCGGCCAGTTTGGAAAATGTTGTTGTTGGTAAAATAACGAAAATTTCTACACATCCAAATGCAGATCGTTTGCGTTTAACAGAAGTTGATGTTGGTTCCAGAAAAGTCAAAGTTGTTTGCGGTGGAATTAATTTAACCGAAGGTATGCTAGTGGCTCAAGCTATGCCTGGCGCTAGGGTTCGTTGGCATGGAGAAGGGGAGCCAATTGTTCTTGAAATTGCGAAAGTTAGAGGCGAAGAAAGTGAAGGCATGATTTGTACCAGCGCCGAAATTGGTTTGGCTTCTATGTTTCCAACCAAAGAAGATGCTGAAATAGTTGATTTATCCAACCTTAAATGTAAGGTTGGAACAAATTTAGCTGAAGCGCTTGGACTTGATGATGTAATTTACGAAATTGATAATAAATCTGTCACTAACCGTCCAGATCTTTGGGGGCAATATGGCATGGCTAGGGAAGTAGCAGCAATTTATGATTTGAAATTAAAAAAGTACCCAGTTGAAAAAATAGAAGAAGGCAAAGGCATAGAATTAAGAATTAAGGTGGAGAATAAATCGGCTTGCCCACGATACATGGCCGTCGCACTAAGTGGAATTAAGATTGGTCCGTCCCCTGAATGGTTGCAACAAAGATTGTTAGCCATTGGCCAAAAGCCAATCAATAATGTTGTCGACGTTACTAACTATGTTATGTACGATTTAGGACAACCCATGCACGCTTTTTCGGCTGATAAAATTGTAAATCACGAAATTATAGTTCGTTCGGCGCATGATGGTGAGAAAATAACCACACTGGATGGAATCGAAAGGGAATTACGTTCAGAAGATCTAGTTATTGCCACTAAAGATAAAGCAGTGGCCTTGGCAGGTATTATGGGGAATGAAAATTCTCAAATTAATGATAATTCGGAGACGATCATTTTAGAATCAGCGACATTTGATCCTGTGACAATCCGTCGGACTTCAAGTCGACTTGGTTTACGTACAGAAGCATCAATCCGTTTTGAAAAAAGTTTAGATCCTAATATCGCTGAGTTGGCTATTTTAAAGGCAGTCAATTTAATTCAAGACATGATGCCTGAGGTTAAAGTTGTCAGTTCGTTGATTGACATAAACAACTATAAAAATGAATTAAAACCGATTGAAATTGACTTTGATTTTATCAATCGTCGTATTGGTGCTGATTTGGGACAAGAAAAAATAATTAAAATTTTAACTAATTTGGGTTTTGGCGTCAAAGTAACTAAGAAAAGTTTAAAAGTTGTTATACCATCTTGGCGCGCCACGAAAGATGTTAATATTAAAGAAGATCTAATTGAAGAAATTACCCGCATTTATGGTTATGACAATTTAACACCAGAAATGCCTCCAGTAAAAATTGAATATAAAGAGCCAAACGAATTACGTAACCTAGAACGTCAAATTAAAAATATTTTAGCTTTGCAGTTTGGCGCGAATGAGGTTTATAATTATTCTTTTGTAGATCGTACCTGGCTAGCTAAAATTGGTTTTACCTCTGAACACATAGAATTGCAAAATCCTTGGTCCGAAAATGTAAATTTGATGCGTCGCAGTTTAGTTCCAAATTTATTAGAAAATGCCATCAACAATTTTCGTTTCTTTGATGAAATAAATATTTTTGAAATCGGCAAGACTTTTATAGAAAATCAGAAGGGGCCAATTGCTCGACCAGGAGTAGAAGCTAGTTTGCCAACTCAAGATTTGTTTGCTGGTGGTCTTGTTTCTGGGGCTACCCCAGAAGAAGCTTTTTTGAAGGCGAAGGGGATGGTGGAGGCATTGTTAAATAAAGCACAAATTAAAGCTTCATATAATACTCAGAATGCCGTGAACCCATGGTGTCATCCAAATCAATTTATGGAAGTATTGGTTGGTAAGGATAGCCTTGGTTATTTTTCTGTAGTACATCCAGAGGTCGCTCAAAACATAGAATTGAATAAGCCCGTGGCTGTTTGGGAAATTAATTTAAATTTAGTTCTTAAATACTTTGAAGATAAACTCAAGTATAAAACCTTGGCTAAATATCCGGGCATCGAATTGGATCTTTCAATTCTTGTGGCTGAAAAAACAGCTTGGCAAGACATCCAAAAGTTGGTTTTGGCTGTTGAACCAAAAATTATTAAGGAGGTACATTTGTTAGATGTCTTTAAAAATGATAAAATTGAAACAGGGAAGAAGAGTGTAACCTTCCGTATTGTTTATCAATCAGAAGAAAGAACGCTTGAAATGGAAACAGTTTTAATATTACAGAAAAAAATAGTAGAGCAGTTGAGTAAGGCGGTCGGTGCAGAGGTACGTCAATAAAATAAAAAGCTTATAGCTTATAGGAATTAGCTTCTAGGTGCTGTGATTTTAAGTCATAAGCGCCTAAAAGCTAGAAGCTAAATTGCTAGAAGCTAAATATGTATGATCGAAAACTCAAAAGACATCTTTTACATTGTTTTGTCGTTTTGTATCTTTTGGTTAACAGTTTTTTTGTGCTGGGGTTTGTATTATTTAGCTCAAACCCTTAGACAAACGAATGAAGTAATTTCATCCATGCGGGAGCGTGTCGCGCATTTAACTGATATTGTTGATTTAATAAAAAGTAAAGCGCTTGGTTTTGTAACAAAAAAAGCTTTCGGTTTTATGACTGGGGCGGGCAAAGACGCTAAAAACAAAAAGAAAAAATAAGTATGCCAGAATTGGAGTTGGATTTATCGATTGGGAGTTCAATTACAGACAACCCTATGTTTTTACCAGGATTAGGAATTTTGTTTCTAATCTTTTTGTTTATTATTATACTCTATATTATTAGATATTTTTCTCTTCATCGCGGACGAGTAGCAGTATCTTTCCAAAAGAAAATTATGCTAATCACTATGCCGAAAGCTGCTCCCAAGGAGGGCGGAGGTACAGAACCACCCGCCTGGCAGCAGGTACAAGAGAAAATCGCGGTGATGGAAACATTTTTTTCAACTATTGCGGGACTTAAGGCTGAAAAGGGTATTAAGACTTGGTTTTTTGGCCATCGTGATGTTTTTTCTTTAGAAATTGTGGCCGATAAGGAGGGGAAGATTAATTTTTTTATGGCTATTCCTGCACATTGGCAGCAATATGTAGAAGAACAGCTGCAAGCGCAGTTTCCTCAAGCTTTTTTGGAAGAAGTCCCAGATTATAATATTTTTTCACCGACCGCAGTTATTGGTGGTCGCATGTTTACTTTTAAACGGGAGTACATTTTTCCCATAAAAACATTTAAGAAGTTTGATTCTGATCCATTAAATGGAATTACGAATGCCTTGAGTAAAATGGACATAGGGGACGGTGCGGCCATCCAGATTGTCATTAAATCAGCCAGAGGCAGTTGGCACGATTTCGGCGTTAAATTAGCTTCTAAAATGCAGCAGGGTAAAAGTCTAAAGGATGCCATGCGTGAAGTAAAAGGTGGCATCTGGGGCTTTATTAGTGGGATAGCTAAAGCAGCCAAACCAAAATCGGCCGAACCACAACAGCAGGAACAATATAAGTTATCACCCATGGAAGAAGAGGTTGTTAAGGGTCTGGAAGAAAAAGCTAGCAAGGCTGGAGTTGACGCTAATATTAGAATAGTTGTTTCTTGTGAACGGCCGGAAAAAACAGAAATGCAATTAACAAGTTTAGTTAATGCGTTTGCACAATACAGCATTTATCAATTCGGGAATGGTTTACAACCAGAAGAACCTTCTTTGAAAAAAATGATCCCTGATTTTATTTATAGAAATTTTGATTCTAAACGCAAGATGCTTTTCAACACTGAAGAGCTAGCTAGTTTGTATCATTTTCCAATTCCACTTATCAATGAAACTCCAAGTATCCGTTGGTTAGATGCCAAGAAAGCACAAGCACCGCTTAATGTACCGAAGGAAGGTATTATTTTGGGTAAAAATTTATATCGTGGTCGCGAAACTTTAATCCGCATCAAACGTGAAGATAGACGACGCCATCAATATATTATTGGTATGACGGGTACTGGTAAATCGTGGTATCAAGAAGGTTTGATCATGCAAGATATTGTTAATGGTGAGGGTTGTTGTTTTATCGATCCGCATGGTGATGCCATTCAACATATTTTGGAACATATTCCACAAGAACGCGCTGAGGATGTGGTCATTTTAGATCCAAGCGATGTTAGACGTCCCATGGGTTTGAATTTATTGGAATATAAAACACAAGAAGAAAAAACTTTTGCGATTAATGAAATCATGGCCATTTTTGATAAGTTGTATGATTTGAAGGCAACAGGCGGTCCTATGTTTGAACAATACTTCAAAAATGCAGCGGCTTTGATTATGGCTGATCCTGAGTCTGGTTCAACACTTTTAGAAATTTCACGCGTGTTAGCTGATGATGATTTTAGAAAATACAAACTTTCAATGTGTAAGGATCAATTGGTTAAAGATTTTTGGGAAAAGGAAGCTCAAAAAGCCGGTGGGGAAGCCTCTTTGGCCAACATGGTGCCTTACATTACCAGTAAAATGTCGCCCTTTATTTCGAATGATTTTGTGCGTCCGATTATTTCGCAGCAAAATAGCACTATCGACTTTAAGGAAATCATGAATACCAAAAAGATTCTGTTAGTCCAATTATCTAAGGGTAAAATTGGTGGGATTAATGCCAACCTCCTCGGTATGTTGATTATTGGTAAATTGCTCATGGCTGCCTTAGGACGATCTGACATGGCAGAAGAAGATCGTAAAGATTTTTATCTATATGTGGATGAGTTTCAAAACTTTTTGACTGACAGTATGGAAATTATCTTGTCTGAAGCCCGAAAATATCGTTTATGTTTAACAATTGGACACCAATACGTTGGGCAGCTGGTCAAGGGCGGGGACACAAAATTCAAAGATGCTATTTTTGGTAACGTCGGTACAAAAGTTGTTTTCCGTATTGGCGTAGATGATGCTGAGGCGCTAACAAAGGAATTTGCACCTATTTTTAATGAATATGATTTCTTGAATGTTCCAAAATACAATTGCTATGTCAAGCTACTTATAGATAATGCAAATCCACCCGGATTTAATATGGCTTCTATCCCTTTTGACAAAATACCTGGTGTCCCACCCGCTAATAAAGACTTGGCTGAGGCTATCCGAGAACTCTCACGCTTGAAATATGGTAAAGATCCAGATATAATTGAGATGGAAGTCAAAGAACGGCAACAAAAGATCTTGTGCAAAACAGCGCCACCGCTTGCCCCGAATTTACCGCCAGCAATTTAAAAAACAAAAACAAAAAGTTACGAATAGCTACTTAAAAATGATGTTACGAATTATTGCCTAAACAGTAATTCGCAACTTCAGAAAGGATGTGTTATTCGTAAATCAAAATATGATTAGTTTTTTTCGTCGTAAAAAAGAAACCGTTCAAACAGCTGAAACAAGAACAACTCCAACTGACATTCCCTTAACTCAACGCGAAATTATCCAAACCATCACGCGTATGCAGCGTGAGTTGGATCGTTTAAAATCTGTTATTACAAATGGTAAAATGGATGCCGCGGCTGAACCGAACAAAGTTTTAGAAGAGGCTTTGCTTTCAATTCAGCAAAGAACGGACGAAGATACTCAACGAAATGAATCAGAAAAAGTTATCGAAGGTGTTTTTGATGGTGAGGGGATGATTGGTGCTGATGGTGGACGTTATGATGTCCCGGCCAATTATGCGTCAAAATCAAAATTAGTTGAGGGTGATATTTTGAAGCTGACTATCAATAATATGGGTGCTTTTGTTTATAAACAAATAAAACCAATAGAGCGAGCACGTTTAGTCGGAACTTTGGAGCAAGATGAACATAGTTTACAGTATTCTGTTGAATCAGAAGGGAAAAAATGGAAATTATTAACAGCTAGCGTCACTTATTTCAAGGGAGATGTTGGGGATGAAGTAGTTTTCTTAATCCCAGCTGAAGGTGGCAGTCGCTCAGCGGCAGTCGAAAATATTATCAAGCGTTAAAATAAAGAGAGCGGTTTTTGAACTGCTCTTTTTTGCTTGCTCCAGAAGTACAAATTCTATTTGACTTCTGGATAAACCAGCACTCAAACGGAGTTTGTAGTACTGGGTTTTGTGTCTAATTTTGGCAAAAAAGATCATTTTGGCAACCATTGATTTTAGCTCATGAATCTGTTAGAATAAGGACACAAGATAAAAAAATATGTCTGTCGCGCTATACCGAAAATATCGTCCTAAAAACTTTTCTGATGTTACCAATCAGAACCATATTAAGATTACTTTGCAACATGAAATTGAAAGTAATCATTTGGGACATGCCTATTTGTTCTGCGGACCTCGAGGAACAGGTAAAACCACTTTGGCACGTTTGCTAGCCAAGGCTGTTAACTGTTTAGATTTGAAAAATAATTATGAACCTTGCAATGAATGTGATAGTTGTAAGGAAATCCTAGAGCATCGTTCACTTGATATTATTGAAATTGATGCAGCCTCACATACTGGTGTTGATAATGTCCGAGAAAACATTATCAACAATGCTCGTTTTACTCCAGCCAAGAGTAAATATAAAGTTTTTATTATCGATGAAGTGCACATGCTTTCGATTTCGGCTTTTAACGCCTTACTCAAAGTTCTCGAGGAACCACCAAAACATGTCATCTTTATTCTTGCTACGACTGAGGCACATAAGATTCCAGCGACTATTATTTCCCGTTGCCAACGATTTGATTTTAAAAAAATATTTGCGAAAGATTTGGTTACCCGTTTGCGTTGGATAGTGAGTCAAGAGGGAATGGAAGTCGAAGAAAGCGTTCTTGAACAAATCGCAAAACACGCTGGTGGTTGTGTGCGTGATGCTGAAAGTCTTTTAGAACAAGTGCTTTCTCTTGGTGGACAAAAAATAACAGCCGAACAAGCGACCTTGATATTACCACGTTCGGATCATAACTTGTTTTATGAATTATTCTCTTTGATATTAAATAAACAGAAAGCTGAAGCCCTTGGTTTTGTGAATAAGTTATTGGAAGATGGGATTGATTTAAATCAATTTACAGATAATTTCATTGAGTTCTTGCGTCAGTTGTTGATTTATAAGGTGACTAATAATCCTCATGATTTAGCGCGTGATTTTGATGATAATTTAGTAACACGTTGTATAGCGGTACTTGCAAAAGCAGAAGAAACCCAAATTATTAACATTATTAGCAAATTATTGGCCAACAAAGATCTTTTTAAACAAAATTACTTGGTCCAATTGCCTTTAGAAATTACCTTAATTGAACTCTGTAGTCTTAAAATAGCTGTTTTGACCTCAGTAAAGCCTGTTACAGCGCTCCCTTCTATTAAACCTCCAATTAATCCTGTTTCTGTTAGTACTCAGAAAGATGAAGCGATCGTTTTTGCGCCTGTTCATGAAATTAATGAAGTTCCTATTGCTGAAAAGCAAGTTGTTGAAGAAATTGTGATTCGAGAGGTAGGCGATTTAATTGGTTTTTTAAATTTTTGGCACGTAGTGCTGAAGGAAATAAAGGAACAAAACTATTCTTTGTTTATGTCATTGCATATGAGCAAGCCACTTAGTTTTGTTGATGATAAGTTGGTGTTGGGATTTTTATTTGAGTTACAGAGGACTCGGGTTGACGATTTGAAATCAATGAATATAATTAAAGAAGCTTTATTAAAACATTTGGGGAGAAAAATTGTTGTCGAAACAATAATTGATTCAAAATTAACCTTAGCCGATTTGCCTAAAAGTACAAACTTTGATAATCAAGTCGCCGCTCTTCCAAAAACACCTGAAGAAGCGGTGAGCGATGTGGCTAGTGAGTTTGGTGGTCAAGTTGTTGGCTAGTTAATTTTATATATTTGCATAGAATGCGTAGCTCGGGGATCGTCTAATGGTAGGACAGCAGGTTCTGGCCCTGCTAATCTTGGTTCGATTCCAGGTCCCCGAGCCACGCATTTTATTTTATTCTGGTTTTAGCTTCATGAAATGTGATATACTTTTTAACATATGATGAAAAAGCTTTCTGTTGATGAATTTAATAAGTATCTTTCGAAAAACAAGAAAGGCACTTATGATGCAATTAGTCCAACTGCTTGGACGGTTGCTTATTGTCGTACTTTTTCAGATATTCCATATTCTAAAGAAATTTATGATGAACTGGAGAAAAACAGAATAAAAAGTAATGCACCAGATTTACCCGATGAATATAAATTTTTAGATATGGCTCCTTTGTTTGAGGCACGACACAAATTAATTAATAAGTTAGTTTTAGAGCAGGGTTATTCTCAAATACTCGATATTGCTGCAGGGCTCACTCTGCGCGGATTAGAAATGACTCGGAATGAAGATATTGAGTATGTGGAAGTCGATTTACCTGAAATAATAAAGCAAAAGCGTTCAATAGTACGAGCTATTTTGAAAAAAGAAAAAATAACAAGCAGAAAAAATTTACATTTAGAAATTGGTAATGCTTTAAGTATAAAAGATTTGAAAAAAGCAGCCAAGCTTTTTGATAAAGATAAGCCAATTATTATAATCACCGAAGGACTGTTACGCTACCTTGATTTCCCAGAGAAAACAATTGTGGCCAATAATGTAAAAGCATTACTCAAAACTTTCGGTGGTGTCTGGATTACTCCAGATATTATTTATAAACGTAATTTGAGTCCTGCTTTTGTAGCTAATAATGAAAGAGTCTCTAAATTAACAGGCATCAATATAGAGGCAAATAAGTTTTCCAGCATTGATGCGGCCCAGACATTCTTTAAGGATTTGGGTTTTAAAATACAATTTTATGGTTTTTTAGAAGTTTTATCGGACTTGGTTTCTCCCGCAAGATTAAAAATGTCACAAAAAGATGTTAAGGAAATCATTGGCCCTCGAATTATTTTTGTTATGAAGCTTTAATATATATGGATATTATCTCGCATGGCCTTTGGGGCGGGTTAGCCTTCGGCCGAAAAAACAAATTAAATTACTTTGCATCCTTCCTTTTTGGCATTATGCCAGATATGTTTTCTTTTGGGATTCTGTCCATTGCCGCTGTCTTGGGTTTAGTAAAAGGTCCAAATTGGGGACAAGGGATTCCTAGCCCAGATGCTATTCCCGCATTCGTTCATACTCTTTATAACCTGACTCATAGTCTTATTACTTTTATACTTTTGTTTGGTATCGTCTGGGTTATTCGCAGAAAGCCATATTTACCGATGTTGGCTTGGGGCTTACACATTTTAGTTGACATCCCTACGCATTCATTCGATTTTTTCCCAACACCTTTCTTAGAACCACTTTCAAGCTTTATGCTTAATGGCATCAGTTGGGGCCATCCGATTATCTTTTATCCTAATGTGATTTTGTTGATTGCCGGTTATGTGGTTTGGTGGACAGGCAAAAGGAAGAAGATTCCCTGATTTTAGCCTTCATTTGACATTTTAGATTTTCTACGTCATATTGTAATTGTGCTTGTGGGCGAAAGCCCCGTTTCAGCTAAAGGATTTCCGAAGCTGAAGACAAGCACATATAAAAATACCGCTTTACAAAGCGGCATTTTTTTTACTCATTTTCTATATCATCTGTATATAATTTTTGCACTGTATTAGTTTTTATTTTTGAGTATGGCATAACACTCCAGACGAGTGTATTCCCATCTCCAATTTTTTTTAGGATGGCTTTAATTTTAATTTGTTTTATTCCAACAATGGCTACAAATCCAAAATACTCAACAGTTTTTGTGTGACTTAAACCATCGTTTTTTTTCTCCAAACTCCATCAAACATTTTCTGTATTCTTGAAGGGTTCCTGCCTTACGAATCACATCAAGGGCTAGTGGTAGGAGGTTGAATTTTAATAACTGTTCTCGTTTGTTCCGGGGTCTCCTCGCCGAAAATTGAAGATGATGAAAACCATCTGAGTTTAAAATAATTTTACTTTCTAAGAAAGGATTATAGACAGGTGATTGTGCTTGGTATAATTTCAAAACCTTTTCTTTTCGTTTATAAAATTGTTTTAAAAAAATTTCATTTTCCATAATTAAAGTTTAAATGGATGAGAAAATAAGTGCAAGTTTAGGGGTAAGCTAGAGTTTGTGTAGATATTTCGCTTGTGCTATACTTGACATGTCAAGTATACTAATAACAATAAATTTATGCACAAAGTAAGTGTTGGAGTTCAATTTTTTCTTAATTTAAGTAAAACAGAGACAATTTTATCACATCGTCTTGATCGTGGTTTAGGCGGTCTTGGTTGGAACGAATTTCTGATTCTTTTTCAACTAGATCAATCCAAGGACCAATCATTAAGCCGAATCGAATTAGCGGGGAAAGTAGGCTTAACTGCCTCTGGGATCACACGCATTTTATTACCGATGGAAAAGGTGCATTTAATCACTAGTGGCCCAGTGGAAGCCGATGCAAGAGTTCGTGCTGTTATGATTGCTGAAGGAGGAAAGACAAGATTGTCAGAAGCAATTTCGCGTATAGAAGAATTTTCTGAAGAGCTTTTTACTGCCAATGAAACAAAAGAAGCTGAAAAGATTTCTGAATTTTTGCGTCTAATCTCAGGAAAGATATTAATGAGTTAATAGTTTACATTGTGAGTACATCGAGGTATTATTAATTTCATTATGAGCAATAAGACACCGACGCAACTTATTTCTGATTATTTAAAAGGCGATAATGAAGCCTTTGATATTTTGATTGCAGAGACATTACCTTATGTCTATTGTTATTTGTTCCGTTATGTTTACAATGAAGAAGATGCCCAGGAATTAGCACAAGATACATTCGTAAAGGTGTGGAAAAAAATAAAACATTTTGATGCCAAGAAAAATTTTAATACTTGGCTTTTAACGATTGCACGCAACACCGCAATTGATTTTTTACGTAAGAAAAAAGAAATAGTTTTTTCTGATTTAGTGAGTGATGATAATTTAGAACAGAACGATTTTGAGGACTCTCTTGTCGACGATGAATTGATTCCCTCAGAAGTTTATGAAAAGCAGGAAACAACTGAGGTTGTTGAAAAATCGATCAAAGAACTGCCTTTGAAGTACCGAGAAATTTTAATTTTGCATTATCTGGAGGGCTTTTCCTTATCTGAGGTGGCGGAGATGTTGAAGCTGCCCCCAAACACCGTTAAAACACGTAAATTGAGAGGAATTCGTCTGTTACGAGAACAATGGATTGATACAAAATGAATCTATTTTTAACTTACTTACGTATATACTAATATGCCAGACAATTTCAAAAAATTATTTTCTCAACTAAGTGAAATTCATATCCCTGATGGCTTAGCTGATAAAATCGCGAAAGAAATTAATCACAGACAACGTAGGATGATTTTTATTAAGTCATCTTTATTTGTTTTCACGGCTTTGTTTTCAGGTGTCCTCTTATTTCTTGCCACAGCCTCAACTCGAGTTGCCTTTGTGGAGAGTGGTTTTGTTCAATATTTTTCATTATTGTTTTCTGATGCTTCCGCGGTTTTCGAATCAAGCGGAAGTTTTATGTATGTTTTGATTCAGACTTTACCAGCATTTAAGATAGCTATAACGACTGGTGTTTTGATCATTTTTCTGTTAACAATTAGATGGACTTTAAATAATTTACGAAAAATTAATTTATTAAATAATCTATAATAATATGAATGAATTATTGAAAAATAAAGTTTTTCAAGTTGCTATTGCTTCTCTTTGTGTTTTATTAGTGTTTCTTTTAGGCTTGTCAGTCGGATTAAGCGTCGGGAAACACGAACGAGGTTTTGCCAATGATTGGAGCGATAATTATCATAAAAACTTTGCTGGACCACGTGGTGGCTTTATGCAAGAAATGATGAAGGATCAAGAAATTATAAATGCTAATGGGGTTTTTGGGCAAATTATTAAAATAGAAGGCAATGATCTCGTTGTCAAGGGAGATAAAGATATTGAGAAGCTGATTGTTGTTGGTGCAAAGACAATTATCAATCGCGGACGAGAGACAGTTACTCAAGCAGACTTAAAGGTTACAGACAATATCGTTGTAATCGGTGAACCAAACGCCGAAGGGAAAATTGAGGCCAAATTAATTCGCGTTATGCCAGCGTTTGGTGGACAACCAGTATTGCCACCAGCACAGATAAAATAATAAATTGAGAAAGATTTAGAATTAATATGATAGAAAAGTCAAAAATTTTAATTAAGTGGCACAAGATAATTTCAATTGTGATTGTTTTGATTGTCCTTGTCTCTGGTTATTATCTGTATAAACATTTTTCGACTGCTTCAGTCGAGACGAGATATCAATTTGCTACAGTTGAAAAAGGAACTATCATTAAAACCATTTCCGGTAGCGGTCAGGTTGTGGCCACAAATCAAGTAGACATAAAACCAAAAGCATCTGGTGAAGTCATTCGAGTCGCAGTAAAAAAAGGTCAGGAAGTTAAGGCTGGTGCTATCTTGGTCCAATTAGACGCAGGGGATGCCTGGCGAACCGTGCGTGATGCTCAGCTTAGTCTTAAGAGTGCTCAATTGGCGTATGATGAAGTTAAAAATGGTGCGACCGAAGCAGAATTAACACAATCAGAAAATTCGTTGACAGCCGCAAAAACAACAGTCGAGAAATTAAAACTTTCTCAACAAAACGGTTATCAAGATGCTCTTGAAGCTGAGCAAAAGCTCAGGGACAGTGTAACAAAGTCATATGAAGACATGTTTAATTCCATCACTGATGCATTTTTAGATTTCCCAGACGTGATTTCTGGCTTGAATGAAGTTTTATACAGTAAGGGGATTGCCAGTTCCGAGGGTTCAATTGACGCTGGGACTTTAAATACAGATGCTCTTATTAATACGATCACAAAGGACACAGATAAGGGCGGTATTGTTAGTTCCCAAATTCTGGCTGAAAATAACTATGATCAAACACGACCTTATTTTGACTCAGCCTTTATTGATTATCGAAGCATTACACGTTATTCTGATCAAACAACATTAAAAACATTCTTGGATAGAACGATTGAATTAACAAGAAAATTATTTGAAACAGCTAAGAGTGAAAGCAATTTTATTGATTCTTGGGTTGATTTGAGAACTCAGGAGGATCAACAGATTTTTTCGAAAGTGACATCATATCAAAGTGACTTAAGTGGCTACTTAAGTACAATCAACAGCGACTTATCTAGTCTATTAGCTGTAAAAAGTACTTTAGATACAAATATTTCTTTATTGGCACAAAAGCAACGAGATATTGAAACGTCAATAAAAAATAATCCCTTGGATTTAGCTGCGGCGGAAGCGTCTTTGAAAGAAAAACAAATCGCTTACAATGAGTTAAAGGCAGGAGCAACGGAAAGTGATCTTCTATCTCAGGAAATATCTTTAGGGCAACGACGGAACTCTTTATATGATGCGCAAGAAACTTATGCAGATTATACTGTTCGAGCACCTTTTGATGGTGTGGTCGCGGTCTGCGATTTGGTGAAAGGGGATATGGCTTCTTCTGGAACTGCGGCCGTTACTCTTATGACAAAACAACAAACTGCAGTAATTTCCTTAAATGAAGTTGATGTGGCTCAAGTCGCTGTGGGGCAAAAATCAAATATTACTTTTGATGCTTTACCCGACTTAAATATTACAGGACAAGTTGCGGAGCTTGATTCTTTAGGGACGACTTCGCAGGGTGTTGTCTCGTATGAAGTTAAAATATTATTTGATGTTCAAGATGAACGTATTAAACCCGGCATGAGTGTTTCTGTAACTATTACGACCGATTTGAAACAAGATATCTTGCTTGTACCAAACGCAGCCATCAAATCTTCTGGTGATACTAATTATGTCGAAACGCCAGCACAAAAACTAACAGATGAGAATGCTTTTTCTTCCACTGGCATCATTTTGTCAGATACATTGAATCAACAGAATGTCGAGGTTGGGATTTCTAATGACTCGGATACAGAAATTGTTTCTGGATTAAAAGAGGGTGATCAAGTTCTTATTAAAACAATCAACGCAACAAGTACAACAACGCAAACCAAGAGTATATTGCAGGCTGCAACAGGCAGTCGAAGCGGTCTTGGAGTCGGCATGCGCCCAGATTAAAATATGATTGAATGTCAAAACATAACAAAGGTTTATAAAACAGGTGATCAAGAAGTTGAAGTCTTGAAGGGTTTATCTTTCAAAATTCAAGACGGTGAGTTTGTGGCTATTATTGGGCCATCGGGCTCTGGGAAATCAACCTTGATGCATATACTTGGAGCGCTTGATACACCTACCGCCGGGAAATACATAATCGATGGCGAAGACGTGTCAAAACTTGATGATGATGAATTGGCCACAATACGCCAAACTAGAATTGGTTTTGTTTTCCAATCATTTAATTTGTTATCGAGGTCAACGGTATTGCGCAATGTAATGTTGCCACTAGTTTATGCCAATGTGCCTCGTGCACAGCGGGAACAGAAAGCGCACACAGTTTTAACTAATGTCGGGCTTGAGTCAGATCTATTCTTACATCTTTCTAATCAACTCTCCGGCGGCCAAATGCAACGAGTGGCTATTGCTAGAGCTTTAATTAATGATCCAGTTTTAATTTTAGCTGATGAACCGACTGGTAATTTAGACACAAAAACAGGCGCACTAGTCCTAGAGATATTTAAAAAGTTAAATCGAGAAAAGAATAGAACTATTGTTTTAATTACCCATGACCATGATGTCGCTCAAGCGGCTGATCGAATCATTTCTATTAAAGATGGTGTTATTGTCTCGGACAGTACAAAATAAGTTTATATGCTAAAAAGGGATCTTGTTGAAGAAACATACCTGGCTCTAATTGCAAATAAAGTGCGTTCTTTTTTGACTGTCTTGGGAATTGTTATTGGAATTGGTTCCGTAATTGCCATGATTGCTATCGGTCAAGGGTCTCAATCGTCGATTCAATCAAATATTCAGTCACTCGGTTCAAATTTGATTATGGTGACGCCTGGGGCTCCTCGTGGAGTTGGAACTCAAGTAAGCCAGGGGCGTGGCAGTGCAACTACTTTGGTCATGAAAGATATTTCAGCTATTAAAGCGGAAAGTCAGCAATATGCCGCAATAGCACCAGAATTATCTAGTCGATATCAAGTAACTGCTAAAGGGACGAATACAAACACCTCTATTGTTGGTGTTACCTCAGATTATCCTGAAGTCAAAAATATTCAGGTTGCTTCTGGTGTTTTTATTTCCGATAAAAATAATTCTAATAGAGCCAAGGTAGCTGTCGTCGGTCCAACTGTTGTAACTGATTTGTTTGGTGACGGTGTTGATCCAGTAGGGCAAACTATTCGGATAAAAAGCATTAGTTTTCAAATTGTGGGAGTAACATTGGCTAAGGGTGGTTCTGGGTTTGGAAGCCAGGATGATATGATTTTTATTCCACTGACCACGGCACAACAATATTTGGCTGGGAGTGATCGTTTGAGTACGCTCAGTATTCAAGCGATTGATGCCAATGGAATGTCTGAGTTACAAACAGAGATCACAGACATTTTATTAAAAAGTCATAATATTTCTGATCCACAAGCAGCTGATTTCCAGGTCTTGAATCAAGCTGATATTGTGAGTGCTGCTTCTTCTGTGACACAAACATTTACTATGCTTTTGGGTTCAGTAGCTGCGATTTCACTTTTAGTTGGTGGTATTGGCATTATGAATATGATGCTTACGAATGTGACGGAACGAACAAAAGAGATTGGTTTACGCAAAGCGATCGGGGCCACTCGAGCAGAAATTAGTTCACAATTTTTAATTGAAGCAGCCATGCTAACATTTTTGGGTGGGATATTTGGAGTTATCCTGGGCTGGTTAGTGGCACTCTTGGTTCAGAAGTTCGGCGGCATAACAACAGAGATTACAACTTCATCCGTATTATTAGCTTTTGGTGTTTCAGCTGCTATTGGAATTGTTTTTGGATATTATCCAGCACTACGAGCATCAAAGTTAAATCCAATTGAAGCTTTGCGTCACGAATAATTAAATTAATAAATAAAATTTATGGACAAAAAAACTATTATTAAGCATGTTGTTGGTGTAATTATAATCGTTGGAATTTCATTTGCAGGAGGTTTGTTTGGTGCGAAACTAATGCAAAAGGGGAATAATAAAAATCAAGCTGCGTTTTTCAAGACGGGAAACTGGCAGGGTGGCGCTCCTGACGGTCAAAAAGGTGGTATGCGTAATCTTGGGGGTGGCCTCGCAAACGGTGAAGTCATATCTAAAGATGCACAAAGTGTTACTATAAAAATGCGAGATGGCGGCTCAAAAAACGTTTTATTTTCAACTTCAACCAAGATATTAAAATCAACGGCAGGCATCATCGATGATCTTAAGGTAGGGGATACTGTAATGGTTGTTGGAAAAACGAATACTGATGGAAGTGTGAATGCGGAAAGTATCCAAATTCAGTCTGCAGAATTAGCTCTAATTTCACCTGTAAAACTAGAACAAAAACAATAATTTTAGAGCATTTTGGGTCTTTCATAGAAGTCTGAGTTTCACCTAAATTTACACCTTATATTGACATTTCGCAGGATCTTTGCTATAATGTATATGTTTGTAAGGTGCTCAAAGAGTTTCCAAGTCCAAAGATCATTTAGTCTTTTGTGCGGAAAGTTATTTGAGGTAAAGTGTCGACCTTCAACATTTTATTAAAAAGACTAAGAAATGTACTATGGCAAAGAAACTATTTGTAGGAAGTATTTCCTTCAATACAACTGATGAAAGCTTGCGCGCTTTTTTCGAGCAAGTTGGAACAGTTGAAACAGCTACTATCATCAAAGATAGAATGACTGGTCGTTCAAAAGGCTTTGGCTTCGTTGAAATGTCAAATGACGATGAAGCTACAGCTGCTGTTGCTCAACTTAATGGCAAAGAATTAGACGGTAGAGCAATCGTAGTTAATGAAGCACGTCCTCGCGAAGACAAATAATCTCTTCCGATAAAAAAAATTCCCCGTAAGGGGAATTTTTTTATTGATTTATTTAGAAGTATAATCCTCCAGCATGACGCATATCCTCTTGAAATTGCGCTTGTCTTTCGCGATAACTAGCTAAAGCTGAGCTAGCACCTTTGCCAGTACCCATATAATGTTTATCGTACATGGGTTCAGCCGCCTTTTTGGCTGTTTTTACCCTGGCTGCAGCCTCTTTTTGCTCCTTAGTCTTGAAGCCGAACAAATAACGCGCACCCTTTAAGAAACCAGCTCGTTGTGCTTCAAGCGCCAATTCTGCTTCATCTAACTCTTTATAAGCAGCTCGGGCTTCGGCGAAGCCAGCTTCTCTTTCTTTTTGTTTGGCAATGTCAGCGTCTTCAACTGCCACTTTAGCATCGAATTCCTCCATGTTAAGTTGATGTTCTGCAAAGCTTATTTGTAAAGTTTCAATAATGTTTTTTTGAATTATGATACTGCCAGCGATGTCATATTTTTTATTGATCGCTTTTAAAAGATCAGCTGTTGTTGAACCAGGGACGTTTGGCACAATGTCTAATTTAGAAGTAAGCTCATTTAATCTAGAATATTCTGTTTTAAGACGTTCAGCTATTGAAACCTGAGCTGTTGCTTCCATCCAGGCCAAGTAACGAGCACTTTCTTTATCCCATTTTGCAGAATCCATTTTTCCTTCTGCTGTTAATGTGCGGAAGTACTTATTGGTAGCTTCAAATCTTTTCACTGCGTCTTTGGCTGCTTCATCAGATTTCACTAACCAGAATTTTGAGTCACGCATTGTCAATTCAGCTTCAGCATCAGTAACTTCTTTTTCTCCTTTGATGACAGACAGTTCTGGGGTTTCCGGTTCAGAACGTCTGGTTTCTAGTACTTCTTTTGGTGCTGCTTCGGGAGTTGCTTCCTGTGGTGCAGCATCTTTGTTTGTAAACCATCCTATAGTGTTTAAGTTAATTATAATTATTTAATACGCTATAAGTATACCATAGAGAAACTATTTACATCAAGAACATTCTCTAATTTTAGTGACAAAAGGGGCTGTTCAAGTTAAAAAAATAACCCCGCATTTTGCGAGGTTATTTTTTATACATATTATTGCATTTTTGGTGAAAGAGCTTCCATTGTACCAGGTAATCTGCGAGTAAAGGATTTGCTGTTTGTTGCAGAAGATCCTGCTAATCCAGATTTCTGCATTCGGGCATCAATTTCTTTAACGGCTGCTTCTGCTTCAGCTAATTCTTTTTCAGCGGCGTTTACAGAAACATTAGCGCCACGCATGAAGAAACCACCAAGCTTTTTTAAGAAACCACCTTTAAGTTCCTTAATTTTATCTTCTGCTTGGACTAAACGATCATAGGCCTTGGTAGCAATGTTATAAAGATTCTGTTCTTTACCGCCCATGCGACCGTCCATTTCTGCTTCAAGAGCAGCAATATCAAGGTTTGTTTCGTTGTAGGCTTGTTCAAGACTATCTACGCAAGCTTTTTCAAAAGCGACTAATTCTCGAGCCTTAGCAATGCCAGTCTGATATTCTTTAAGTGCTTTTTCATAGCTAGCATTTGCTTCAAGATTAGCTTCTCGTTTAGCGAATGATTCGCCGGAGCTTGCAAGTACTTTTTCAGCACCTGCAGGTAATGGCATTGGAGGTGGTACAGATAAAACTTCGTCCAATGCAGCGACGGCTGAATCATAAGCTCTAGAATGTGCCACTAACAATTCGCATCTTGGAATCTGGCTGCAACCTGCTTCCCAAGCTTTCTTTTGTGCACTTTCGGCCCATGTGCCGCTACCTTTTGATTCTTTTTGTTGTCTAAAATATTTATTAGAACGATCAAATAAAGAGCTAGCTTTTTTCTCAGCTGCAGTTGCTAATTCTGCCCATTTTAATCCAGCAGAAACTGGTTTAACTTCAGCTTTTTTTCCTTCTTTAGCTACTTTTAGTTCAGGTTTTGTAGGTTCATCACGTCTAGTTTCAAGAATTTAAGCTTCTGGAGCTGCTTCTGGAGCTTCTGACTTTTTTGCGGCAGAACCGCCAAACCACTTGTCGAAATTACCAAATACCATAGTTTTTAAGTTAATTTAATTTTTTATGATAAATTATTTAATACAAATTAATTATAGCATACTTCCTAGCTTTTGTCAACCTTTTGGCTAAATTTAGTAGAAATTTTGATATTTTTTAATTTCTCGCTATAATAGAGCTAAATATGAATACTATTTTTAATGCCATTATTGTGCATTTTGATGAAATTGGTCTTAAAGGCAAGAACCAAAAATTTTTTGTGCGTAGATTGGTGGAAAATGTCAGCCAGAAGCTTAAAACTGATGTTAAAATCGGAGCCAAGAAATTGGTCGTGTCCTGGCCAAAAAACAAATCGTGGGATCAGATTGCTAGTCTCTTAAATATTATACCAGGAATTGCTTTTTTTGCGCCAGCCACAATCTGTGCATCAAAGCTAGAAGATATTAAAATAAATTCCAAAAAAGTAATTGAATTTTATAAGCCACAATCGTTTAGGTTTACCGCGCGACGAGCGGACAAAAGCTTTGAAATGGATTCATTAGAGCTTAGCCGAGAATTGGGATCAGTTGTACTGGATGCTTTTCCGGATCTCAAGGTGAATTTAAAAACTGCAGATATAGATGTCCGCGTTGAAGTCGACAAAGAGAGCACAGCCATCTTAGGGCAACAAGAACAGGGAATTGGTGGTTTACCAGTCGGTACCACTGGAGAAGTTCTTTGTTTGTTGTCAGGAGGCTTTGATAGTCCAGTCGCTGCTTATTTAATGATGAAGCGCGGAGCACATGTTAATTTTATTCATTTTCAAAATCAAACAATTAATAAAAGTGGAGTTGAAGATAAAATAAAAGATTTAGTAAAAATACTTTCTCTTGTTCAGGGCGAATCGAAATTACTTATTGTCCCTTTCGCTGATTTACAAAAAGAGGTTATTAAAAGTGTTGATTCCAAAGTGAGGATGATCGTTTACCGTCGTTTAATGTATAAAATTGCAGAGAGAGTTGCGAAACAAAACAAAGCTTTAGCTTTAGTTACTGGCGATAGTTTAGGTCAGGTTGCTTCGCAAACTCTCGAGAATATGAGTGTTATTGCGTCAGCGACTTCAATGCTAAAGTTGGCGCCACTTTCAGGAACTAATAAAATAGAAATAATAAATCTGGCTCAAAAGATTGGCACCTATGACATTTCAGTCCGTCCGTATGGAGATTGCTGCAACTTGTTGGTCGCTCTACACCCTGAAACCAGTGCACGAATCCAAGACATTGAACGAGCGGAGTCAAAGATTGATTTTCAACCATTAATTGAATCAGCCATAAATAAAATTCAAACATTTACTTTTTAATTATGAAACTACTAAAAACAATCAGGGATAATGATTTCGGACTCGAAGAAAAAAGTGAGAAGCTTCAATTAAGAGAAGCCTCTCGTGCTATTGTTATTAATGATAAGAATGAATTAGCCATATTGTATGTTTCAAAAAAGGATTTTTATAAAATCCCAGGCGGTGGGATTGAAACGGGTTAAGATAAAATTACAGCATTAAGGCGTGAAGTATTAGAAGAGGCTGGGTGCGAAATTGAGATTATTGAAGAATTGGGTGAAATTATAGAATACCGAACGCATTTTCGTGTTTTGCAAAAATCATATTGTTATTTGGCACGTGTTGTGGGTACTATTGGAAAACCAAATTTCGATGAGGGGGAACTGGCAGATGGGTTTGAGGTTCGATGGATGAGTTTGGTTCAAGCAGAAGAGTGTATCCGTTCGGTGGCTACTAATGATTATTTGGGGCGTTTTGTAACAGATAGGGAATTGACGATTTTAGAAGAAGCAAAGAAATATTTATAAAACATAAATGGGATTGATTCCCATTTTTTGTTTAAGGGCAGGGGAGTAAAAAAGGGGGGAAAGGGGTAAGTATTAAGGGGTTTTGCTTAACCCTTATCCCATAATCCTTATCCCTAATCACTTGCTTAATTATTATGGGGCTGTGGATAACTTTTGCATTACTCTCCTATCAGGAATATAATTTAAATAGGAATTATTCTTAATTGTATTTATGTAAAATGGCTGCAGAAAAACTTGTTCCAATTCGTAATACCAATCAGCGTCAACTGATTTTTGAATATTTAGAACACACACTCACCCACCCCACGGCTGAACAAATTTTTCAGAATATGCGCCAAGAACTTCCGCGGATCAGTTTTGGGACGGTTTATCGTAACTTAGACATTCTCGAGAAACAGGGTTTGATTTCAACTGTAATTTATTCTAAGGAACACGTTCGTTATCAGGTCGGGTCGATGAATCATTCTCATTTTGTTTGTTCTAATTGCGATAAGGTTAAAAATGTTGTTATTGATGATTTAACTGACTTAAACAATCAAGTTTCCCGTCGTCATAAAGTAATGGTGCAAAAGTATAATTTAATTTTTTACGGACAATGCGCGAATTGTCAAAAAATGTAAAAAGGTAGGGACAAAAATTTTTGTTCCCTACCTTTTTTGTCCCTACGTTTTTTTGATGGTTGTTTATACAGAGACACCAAGAACTTCGCGAATAATATAACCGATGATAAATGATATTAAGGCAACGCTTAAACTTAAGATTACCATTTCCCAAAATTTTCTTTTAAAGGGGACTTCTTTCACAACTGAAATATAATAGTTGAACAGAAAGATTATCAGAATGGCAAGTAGAATTGTAGCACCAAGCGCGAGATATGGGTTTGTAAATATGAAAAATGGAAGAGTTAATATAACTGCAGTTATTATGTAAGTTATGCCCGTATAAATTCCAGATCTTAATGCAGTTCTTGATTTTTGTTCTGCTTTTTGTGAAAGATATTCCGAAGCAGCCAGAGAAAATGTTGCTGAAAATCCAGTCACTAATCCGGCCAAGGCAATTAAATTTGTTTGCTGAAAAGCAAGAGTAAAACCAGCTAAGGCGCCAGTAAGTTCAACAAGTGAATCATTAAGACTTAAAACAATGGCACCAATAAAATGTATTTTTGTTTCTTTTAGAAGGTGCATTAACTTTTTTTCATGTTCTTGTTCTTCTTTTATTATTTTTTCGATCTCAGTATTGTCCTTGGCGTATTCTTTATATAAATGTTGTGATCTGCGTTCTTCATTTTCCATGGATTTTATGGCGAATGATAAGCCTAGGATGTGAGAAAGAAAAAGAACCCAAAATGTTTCCCAGTTATTTGCCACAACCTTTGTTTTTGAGAGACTCGCCCAAAAATCATGATGTTTTTGTTCATCAGTGGCTATCTTTTCTAGTGCATCTCGACGTTCAGCAGTTTTTGCTTGACGTGCAAGTTTTAGATATAGTTTGTACCCAGTCAGTTCTTTCTTTTGAAAATTTAGAATAAGGCTTTGTTCCATATTTTTGTAGAGTTTTAGGACTATATTATAAACTTATTATAGCATTTATGGACATAAATATACACTATTTTAGCTAAATTTATTGCCAAATTGGGGATAATTCAATGGCTTGGTTTGACTTTTGGATTGTATTGTGCTATAATAAAAGGGTATGAAAATTGCTTTCATTGGTCAAAAAGGTATCCCTATGAAATTCGGTGGTGTTGAAAAACACGTCGAAAGTCTCGCTGTTGGTTTAGCTGAACGTGGGCATGATGTCTATGCTTATACCCGTCCTTGGTATACACCTAAAAAATTAAAAATTTATAAAGGCGTGCATTTGATTTCTTTGGGTTCTTTTAAGACCAAACATTTAGATGCTATTAGTCATTCTTTTAAGGCTAGCATTGATGTTTTGCGTCGTAATTTTGATGTCGTACATTATCATGGAGTTGGTCCAGCATTAATGGCTTGGATTCCGAAATTATTTAAGCCTAGCTGTAAGGTTGTCATTACCTTTCACTGTATTGATCGCTACCATCAAAAATGGGGTTTGCTCGCTCGCCTAGCGCTTTATTTGGGTGAATGGGCGGCTGTTCATTTTGCAGATGACACCATTACAGTTTCAAAAACATTACAAAATTATTGCGCTGATACTTATAGTGCCGATACCATTTATATTCCTAATGGGGTTGATATTGTTAAAGATACTTCAGCCGAAATTATTAAAAAGAAATATGGTTTAACAAAGGGAAGTTATATTCTTTTCTTATCTCGATTAGTTAAGCATAAAGGCGCTCACTACCTTATTGAAGCCTATAATCAACTTCATACAGATAAGAAATTGGTGATTGCCGGTGGTTCTGCTTTTACAGATGATTATGTTAAATTTTTAAAAAAACAAGCACAATACAATCCTAATATAATTTTTACTGGTAATGTGGAGGGTGGTAGTCGTGAATGGAAAGAATTATATTCAAATGCTTACCTCTTTGTGCATCCATCTGAAAGTGAAGGCTTGCCGATTGTTGTTTTAGAAGCCATGAGTTTCGGTTTGCCGGTGCTGGCTTCAAATATCCGTGAGAACATGGAAGCCATTGCCGGTGGTCATGGATTTAGTTTTAAGAATAAAAATGTTAATGATTTGAAAAAGAAATTAGAGCATTTAATTAATTCTCCGAAATTAGTTAATGAGGTTGGGCTTGATGCCAAAAAATATGTTCTTGAAAACTACAGTTGGGTTGATATTGTTAATTCAGTTGAACATGTGTATCAGGAACTTTTGAGTTTTAATGTTGTAAATAGTTTTTCGGGGAAAGCAATTCATATCAGATAAAATATAAACATGTACCGCATCGGTAGGGAACAAAAATTTTTGTTCCCTACCGAACAATACGGTACATTTTTTATTTTATCGGTGTAATAATTTTAGGGTCTGGACTATATTTTTTGTTCTTGATCTTCCATTGTTCTACGTACTGTCCCAGACCCTTTTGGTTGAATTTGTTCTTGACCGAAGTTCTGTTTTGTGACCAGCTTAAGAGGCTTTCGAAGTTTATTTTGTAACGTCCTTGAACCACAATATATCTTAGTTCTTCGCGACTAAGGGCTCGGCGGACAGTGTGTGGATCCACTCCAAAAAGGCGGGCAGCCTCTGATACAGAGACTCTAATTGGATGTTTCTCTTGTTCCATAAATAGGCGTATTTGTCTACACTAGTGTATACAATTTAGGCATTTTTAGCATACTCTCCTGGTTGTATTTCGTCAAGTGGGGAAGCAAAATAAAGTTCAATTTTAGAGGTTTTCCCCATTTACTTTTTGATAGTTATCCTGTATAGTGTGCTACATCAGCCTGAACAAATTTTGTAACAAAATTAACCCTTTAACGTCATATTAGATGAGTGCAAATTCTTTGCAAGAAAAATTCCTGATATACAAGGTACGGCAAAACAAAGATGCAGAAGCATACGGAAAACTTTATGATTGCTATATCGATCGAATTTACCGGTTTGTCTACTTTAAAGTGAGTGTGCGCGAGGACGCAGAGGACATCACCTCAGAAGTGTTTTTGAAGGCCTGGGAGTACATAAATACTACGACCAGGAAAATAGAAAACTTTAATGCGCTTATTTACCGGGTAGCTAGAAATTCAGTCATTGATTATTATCGTAACAAAAGAATCAATGTTAGTACTGATGATGAAGATAACATGATTCAAATCCAGGATAAAGAAAATATAGTTGCAAAAATGGATGTCGTAATAGATCGCGGAAATATAGAAAAACTGTTGAGTCATTTAAAAGAAGTCTATCGCGACGTTATACTGCTAAAATACATTGAAGAATATAGTATCAGTGAAATAGCCGACATTACCGGGAAATCAAAAGCGAATGTGCGTGTGCTCTTGCACCGAGGCATTCAAGCTCTAAAAGAAATAAGCGAAGGTTAAAACAATGGACAACATTGTCGAACAACTTAAGACTTTGAAAGAGATTAAACCGCGCGCAGAATGGGTAAATTCTTCACGCGAACTTTTGTTATCTCAAATTAGCGCGCAAGCTGAAAATTCCAAAACATTAGTTGGTGCCAATGTTTGGTTCTTTTTTAAATCAGCAATGCCAAGCGGGGTGCTACGTTTTGTCGCGCAGCCAATTGGAGTTTTGAGTGTTATTCTTCTCTTTATTGCTGGAACAGGAATTTTGGGTGTAAATGCTTCAAAAACAAGTTTGCCGGGCGATTTACTTTATCCAGTAAAATTAACCTCAGAAAAAGTTTCGCTTTCTTTAATTATAAATGACAGTAAAAAAGCCGAAAAACATCTTGAATATGCAGAAGAACGAGTCAAAGAAATGGAGGCTGTTTCAGCTCAACCATTAGAAACTCAAGACAAGAAAGATAAGATTAAGCAAGCTGTTTCTGGATTAATGGATCAAATGGAAGGCGCACAAAATCAATTAGATAAAGTTAAAGATGCGAATGAATTGGGACAGACTGAAAATAAAGTTATTGTAGAAGTTGCTCTTGGCGTTGATAAGAAAGCAGAAGAACTAAGTCAGAAAATTGCCATTCAAAAAGAAGAATATAAAGAAGATAAAGAACTCGAAACAGCTTTTGGAGCCGCACAAGCATCAACCAATCAAACTGGCGTGAAGGCTGTAGAGGTAGTTATTAACGGCGTTGAAAATTCAAAACTAGAAATGCCGACCAAGGAAATCATGAACGTTATTCAAAAGAAAATAGAAAACACAGCGGTGACAGTTGAAGAAATGAAAAAGTCTATTGAACAGGCTGGCGCAGTTGAAAATCAGGTTGATGTGATTCTCGAAATGAAAGATAGACCAACAACCGCAACATCAACACTTTCTGAAGCTCAGGAATTTTTAAACCAAGGCGATTTAACAGGCGCAATTGAAAGAATAAAAACAACAGTTGGAATCACTAACGAAGTTAAAGATACTGTTAGTCATGTTGAAGCGACTATTGTTTCCCCTGCTCCGGTTGTTAATAGTACTGTGGTCGTTCCAGAGCCAGCGGCTGTGGATGTTAAAGTGAATACGGATGTGATTATTAAACCTACTAATTAAGTAATTATTATAAAATCCTAAAGAACTCTCTTTGGGTTGTGGTGGCCAGCAGGTCGAGGGGTGTCAAAACCTCGGTTGCTACATAACTAAAATTAAAAGGTGGTATGTGATTATTTCTAGCTATAGAGGAAATAATTCGTACTGCCGATAAGAAAGATTAAATTAAGTATGAAAAAAGTTCTAGTCATGAGCGTGGTGTTAGCCACACTTGTATGGACAATGGGACTAGCTACATTTATTCCTGCCGTTTCAGCTGCTACTTTAACAGCTGGCGACTTGATTAAGGGTAGTGGTTCAGCTGTGTATTTTTACGCTGCTGATGGAAAACGTTATACTTTTCCAACATTGTCAACATACATGACCTGGTATGCTGATTTTTCAACAGTGAAAACAATCACTGACAGCGAAATGGCAGCTATTTCTTTAGCTGGTAATGTAGTTGTTAGACCAGGTACAAAGTTGATCAAGATCGACACAGTTCCAAAAGTTTTTGCAGTCGAACCTAAGGGTAAATTAGTTTGGGTAGCTTCTGAAGCTGTTGCAAACACTCTTTATGGTGCTGATTGGGCAAAAAAGATTGTCACAATTCCAGATGGATTTTGGACAAACTATACAGACTCAGGTTTATCTTTAAGTGGTACTACATATCCAGAAGGACAGCTTGTTAAATGGGCTGGCTCAACAAACGTATATTATGTAACAGGCGGTAAGAAGGCTTTAGTGTCTTCAGATGCTGTTCTTGCTGCTAATATGTGGAAAGCTGGTGATGTAGTTACTGCTCCTGCATCAATTATAATGGTAGATGGCACAGCTATTACAGCTGCAGTCGCTACTCTTGTTGATGTCTCACAGGGCGGGGGCGCTGGTTCAGTTGTTGTCCCAACGGGTGCTGGCACTTTGACAGTTGCTTTGGCTGGTGACACTCCAGCTGCATCTCCAGTTGCTGTTTCAGGTACTGCAAATTTTGTTAAATTTGGTTTAACAGCTAACGGCGCTGCCATGACTGTTTCAAAGATTCTCATCACTAAAGGTGGGTATTCAGGAACAGGTGATGTTGAAAATATCAAGATTACAGATTTAAGCGGTGTTGGTTTGACAAATTCAACAAGCTTGAACACAAACGGAACAGCTAACTTAACATTTTCTCCAGCTCTTTCATTGGCCGCTGGTGAAACAAGATATTTCTATGTTAAGTCAGGTATCGTTGCAGGTGTTAGTTCTGGTGTAACAGTCTCATTTGCTATTGCCGCTTCTTCTGATGTTACTTCATCAGCTGCAACAGTAGCTGGTAATTTCCCTGTTTTGGGAAATGCTATGAGCGTTGTTGCTGTCACTATTGGTACTGCTAAGGTTTATACTGATGGTACTGTAACTGACACAACTCCAGATTCTGGCGATAATAACGTTATTATCAACAAATTCAGAGTCGAAGCTGGTACTACAGAAGCTATTACCATTGAATCTATTACTTTAATGGAAGCTGGTACTGCTGGCTTATCTGATGTTAAAAATCTAGAATTATGGAGCGTTACTCAAAATAAATCTTTGGGTGAAGTCGCTGCCTATGATTCTAATGGTAAGGTTAGCTTTACAAACTTGAACATTGTTGTTGGTAAAGGTGAAATCCATCGCTTTTCTGTTCGCGAGGACATTGTAAGCGGTGCTGGTTTAACAACCAATACTGACCTCGTAGATGGAACAGAAGTTTTAATGTCAGTTAAAGGAAATGCTTATGGTTTCTATATAACTGCTACTGATCCAAATACCTGGGGTGGTAAAGGGGCTTCTGACCAAACCATCAACACTGGTGCCTTGAGCATTTCAAAGTCAACTACAACTCCTGCTACAGGCAAGATTGCAGAAGCTGCTGATCAATTATTAGCAGTATTTGATGTTGAAGCTAAGGGTGAAGATGTAAGAGTTTCAGCGTTCAAAGTTACATTTACATTAGGTGGCACAGGTGATGGTGCTGACTTAATTTCATGTAAATTGACAGATAAAGATGGTCTTTTGGTAGCTGGCCCAGCTGATGGAACAGATGCTTTAGACTATGTTAACTTCACTGATACTTTTGTTGTTCCGGTTGGAATCAACAAATATTCATTGAAGTGTCGTGTCTTTGATAGCGATTCAAATGACTTCACTGGTGGTGCAACTTACCAAATGGTAGCAACAGCTGCTACTGGTATTACAGCTAAGGGTGTTTCAACTAACGATTCAATTACTGCATCTGGAACAGCTACTGCCAATGTTATGACAGTTGCTACGGTTGCGTTAACTGCAACTACTCTTGGTACACCTGCAGCGCAAAGTGTTGCTGCTGGTACAGCTAACATGATTTGGTCTACATTTACATTAGATGCTGCTAATTCCGGCGAAAATGTTAATGTTACTAACGTAGTGTTAGAAGATACTGTTACTGTTGCTGGTAATGCAGAAGATATTGATAACGTTGAAGTTTGGTGCGATCAATCGAGCGCATCTAGCGAACGTGGTGATATCTACGAAAAGAAGGTTTCTGATACAGAGTCTTGGGAAGGAACTGGTAATGGAGATGATCTATTATCAGTTAACTTTGTTGAAACTGTAACAGTGACTAAGAATTCATTTGTTAAGTGCGCGGTTGTTGCTGACCTAGGTTCTGGTGCTGGCGCTGGTGAAAAACACACAATCAGTTTAGATACTGATTCCGGTGATGTCACAGCTACTGGTGCTGACACTGGCGCAACAGCAACTGTTACTCCTACAGGAGCTGGTCAAACAATGACTGTAGCTGCTAACGGCACATTAACAGTTTCTGTTGATGCAACTTCTCCAAAAGCTGCTATCTTCGTTTCAAGCGAAGCTAAGCAAACGGTTGCAGTCTTTAAATTGGCTGCTAACTCTGTTGAAGCATTGGATCTTGATGAATTAACTTTGACTGATGATGGTTCTGATACTGGTGTTGCTACATATTATATCTACAGTAGCAGACGCGCTGATGGCGTCGCTGTTACTGAACCTATTGCAAGCACTCCAGGTCAAGCTGCAGTTACTGCAGTTATAACTGATGGAACAGTTTCTGTTCCTGCAGGTAGCTATGTATTAATTACTGTTAAGGCTGACATCAATTACATTGATGGTACAACTATCGACAATGGTGCTACTCTTGAAGTCACTGTTGCTGATGGAAGCACAGATGTTTTGACAACAGGTCTTTCTTCTGGTGCTGCAGTAGTTGGTACTGCTACAAACTATGACGCTGCTACTCATCAATTGTATGAGGCTCGTCCAGTTGTAACTAAGGATAGCAGTTCTCCAAGTGGCACTATCGGTACTGGTGCTAGCACTTTGGTTGCAGTTTTTAAGATTGACAATGCAAGTGGTACTCAGGATATCGTGATGTCAGCTGCTAATGACGATGACATGGTATTCAACTTGTCAGGTTCTGCTACTGGAGTTTCTTGTGCTGGTGGTTGCGCTGTAGTCTTTAAGGATAAGAATGGCAATTTATTGTCAGATTCACAAACAGCTATTAACCTTGGTGGTGGCATTGCTGTTACTAATCTTAACCTAGACTTTACAGATGGCACATTAACTGTTCCTGTTGGTGATTACGAGTTGGTCAAGGTCTATGCTAATACCACAGACTTTACAACAGCTGGTAATTCATTACAGGTTTGGTTGGATGATGCTGCTGCAGCTAACTTCTCTTGGGGTATCGACAGCTCTGCTGGTGGTGCTCAAGTTATGGAAACTGCAGACATCTCATGGCGCGGTGATATCTATGGTAATACACTTGGTAAATAATCAAGTTCGTATATCGTAAAAAAGAGTTCCCCCGTTTTAACGGGGGTCTCTTTTTTTTCTTTAAAATCTGCTATAATATAGAAAAGAATAAAATTTACTAGAATATGAAAAGATTAATGATTCCTTTATTATTATTTTTTGTTTTAGCAGTACCTGCTTTGGCCATGGATGATTCTTTGTTTGAAAAGAATGATGTGCCCACTGCAACGTGGTATGTCGGGCAGTTCGATAAATTAGCATTAGAGGTAACGATACCTTCTGGAAATGGCGGAGTAGATAGTTTGAATGCACTAACCGTTGTAAATGCGGGAAATGCCTACTATGCTCATGGTTTACAAAATTTACGTTTATGGGCTGATGCAGGTTCCCCTGGTTTTCAGGGCTGGGGAGTTGACACTGATTTTGGTCCTGGGAGTTCTTCCGGTTTACAAAATTCCTGGGTTTGGAATAATTTAGATGTGAGTATCGGAGCAGAGGGAAAAAGATTTTTTGTCAGCACTGAAATGTGGACTACGGTGCCATTAACATCAGTTAACTATACAGTACAATTAAAAATTCCAGAGTTATTAGATGTTAATAATAATGGTTTTTACGATGCGGATGACCAGGGTGTTTTCATGGAATCAAAGAACAATGGTCCGTTGACTGATTCAGTTATGAACGGGCCAAGTCAAATTATCAGTTATGCTAATAGCGATGTTGAAGGGCCAAAAGTAATTTTGAATAATATTAGTAATAATCAGGTTTTAACTTCAAGTTCTTATGTGATTCAAGGGCAGGCACGCGATCAGGGAAAATCCTCTACTGAGTTTGTGAAGATAAAGATTTCAAAAGTTGGAGGAACGGCTGGAGAGTTGGTTTTAACTGATTCCTTGACTGATAATTATTCATCTTGGAGATACGTCTGGACTGGCATAGAAGATGGTACTTACAAGATTCAAACACAGTCGCAGGATTTCATGGGGTATTTGTCTTCAACCACAGCTATTACAGTGGTTGTTAACAAGGGCGGCGAATTAGCTCAGCAATATTCATCAGTTTCTCTCGATAAAAACACTGCAGTTGCCAATGGAAGTGACACTATTAATGTTAATGTCATACTTCGAAATGGAGATGATTATCCATTAAAAGACAAAACAGTTTATTTAAAAGAAGTTCGTGATAGTGGAGATGTAATTGTTAAAACATCTGGTTCTGGCGCTTTGGGTAAAGTTGTTTTTGCTTTACGCGCCTATGATCCTTCAGTCGGTACTTATAAAATAACAATGGATGATGAACAAATAGGCCAAAACTTCACTCTTTCTTTTGTAGAAAAGAAAGCAGATGATTCTAGCGACTATACCGAGGGTCGTTGGATAAGAATAGATGGTCACCCAGCAGTATATTTTCTTGATGCTAATAATGTAAGACATGCGTATCCAACACAATCAGTTTGGGAAAGTTATTTCGGTACTGATTTTTCTAAGGTTGAAAAAGTTACAGCGACTGAAATGGCTAATTACACCCTAGGTAAAAATGTGACTTTCAAAATTGGTACTTTAATGAAATTGCCAACAGTTACAAAAGTTTATAAGGTTGAAAGCGAAGGTGTTATCCGTTGGGTCACAAATGAATTTGTGGCGCGCGCTTATTTCGGCGTTGATTGGGCAGATAAGATAAGAACTATTCCTGATTCTTTCTTTACAGATTATAAGGAAGGCGCTGATATTTACTAAAAAGTTATCCACAGCTAAATAGAGGATGTCGATCTAGGTCGACATCTTTTTTTATTTTCCAAATTCTCGATAGTCTGCCTTGTCGAATCAGTCAGTCAAAAACACCTCTCGGTTACAGAAAAATAATGAAACAATGTTAGTAGACATAGCTAGGTCTACTAATTAATTAAAAAATGTATGGAAAAAAAAGAAGAAGTCCTCAGCACCAATCAGTGCGGGGAAAGTAAAAAAGTTCGAACTCCGTTCACACGCCCCTTGCGTCAAAAAGGTGGAATTTATTTTTACGCTGGTTCAATTACCAATCGTAAAAATGTGTTTGTAACGTCAGAGTACATCAATCTACTGGTGAATGCGTTTAAGTATTCAGAATTAAAGAAAGACATTAAAAATTTGGCTTATGTTGTGATGCCTAATTTTTTCTATTGGATTTTTAAGTTGAGCGAAACGCAAGATGACCCAGTAAGTGTTTTTGGTGAATTAAAGCGTGATGTGGCACGAGAAATTATCCAAAATTTAAACATGGAAATCAAAGATGCTAATTTCCAAGTGGATCCAATTATGAGTGGCAATGAACGTGTCGCCAGATCTTCTCCACAAAGAATTTTGGCAACTTTTGCAGAAGAAGCGAAGAAGTATGAAAATAAGCGCTATCGCGTTTGGACTCCTAAAACTGAATTGCGTTTAGTCGACACCCCAGAGTTATTGCAAGAGAAATTAGCGGCCATTAAAAAGGCTCCTTCAAACGATCGTTGGCAATTAGTTAAAGATTCCAAGAAATATCCTTATCTGTATTTGGCCGAAGATTTAGCAGAGTTAAGTCAAGAGGAACTGAAAGAATTTAGTCTTAATCTAGTCTCACAAGTCGCTTACACCACGTCCTAGCTTTTGTCGATAGTTAATTCATAATGGGGTTGGTAGCAACCTATCAACCCCTTTCAAGGAGCTATGCAAAGAAGATTCGGAGTTTTAGTAGTTTGTCTTATGTTAATAATGTCATGTATGAATGCACAAGAAACCATAGCGGCCGTAGTGGATAATAATATTTCCGGCAGTAACGTTAAACAATATTATTTCTTTGATTGCGATAAGACGGATTGTCAGGTTTTGTTTAAAGAAATCAGTGAGGACGCGACTGTTGTTCCAGTCGAGGAACCAGCAGAGCTTCCGGTTATTGGAAGCTCGGACTCAGGAGTTGTCGATGCTGAAACTGTGGATGTCCCAGAAATAGTTATAGAAGTTGTCGACGACACAAACCAAGTTGAAGACTCTTCCGTGACCGAAGTAACTGATCAAGTCGAAACGTCTGATATTGTCGCACCATTAACAACATATTCTTTCCAATCTGTACGTATAAACGAAGTTGTCTCTGCCGCTGAAACAGGAGAAAAAGAATGGGTTGAATTGTATAATCCAACAACAGAAACGATTGATCTTCAAAATTGGATAATCGAAGAAGGTTCTGGCACAAAAACGATTCTGACTGGTCAAATTGAAGCAAAAGGTTATCTTGTGTTCGAAACTAAGAACCTAAACAACAGCGGCGATTTGGTTCTTCTCAAAGACGCTACGGGCAAGGTAATTGATCAAGTCGTTTACGGCGATTGGGACGATGGGGATAAGTCTGATAACTGGCCAGCTAGTGACAAAGGCGAAGCCTTATCATTATATGAAGGGGAATACGTGGTTAACCCTCAAACAACGCAAGGAGAAATTAATATTTATGACAGATTAGAAACAGTTGTTGAAACTCAAACTGAGACAACAGTGCAAACAGAAGTTGAGGTTAGTCCCCAACCGGTCGAAGTGGTTGTGCCAGAAGTAGTGGAGACCGCCGGCGCCGCGACGACTGAACCTTCAGCATCAACTATCGCCTACCAGTACTCGGACGTTGTCAGGATCAATGAGCTCCTTCCGGCGCCGGCCACCGGTAGCGAAGAATGGATAGAACTCTACAATTCCGGTTCAACGGATGTCGACCTTCGCGGTTGGTCCATTGATGACGCCGAAGGTGGCAGTACTCCGTATATTATTTCAGAATCTTTGATTATCAGGGCTCAAGGTTATTTAGTTCTGCCTCAATTAAAAACGAAGGTTCAACTTAATAATTCGTCAGATGAAGTTCGGCTAATAGATCCAGACCAAAAAGTTATTGATTCAGTTTCTTACGCAGCAACGCATTCGAATGTTAGTTGGTCAAAGATTGATACTAATTGGGTCGAAACAGAGCTTTTAACGCCGGAATTGGTGAATGCTTTAGCGGAGGTTGATCCATTAGTGATAAGCTCGTCCATCGAAGAAACAGAAACCTTGACTGCAGATCCGGCATTTCAAGGTCTTGGAATTAGTGAGGCCGCGGCCTTGGACTTAAGAACTCAGGTAATGGTCGAGGCCGCCGTGACAGTTCTCCCGGGAACTTTCAGTAAAAATTTAATTTATGTTCAGGATGAAACTGGTGGTATACAAGTTTATTTTGATGCAGCCACTTGGCCACAACTTTCACTCGGACAAGAAGTTGTAATTGCTGGTACAATTTCGCAAAGTTTGGGTGAAAAAAGAATTTTGATTAAGAATGCGACTGATGTATTTGTCAAAGAAACGACTCGTGCAGTTCTGCCATTCAAAATAAATACAGAGATGTTGAGTCCCACACTAGTCGGATCTTTGGTTGAGCTGGAAGCAACTTTGTTTAAAAAAGATGGGAGTACTTGGTTTATGACTGATTCTGTTGGCGGAGTGAAAGTGTATTTGAAAAAAGGTTCTCAAATCCCAAGTACCTTATTCAATGTTAATGACAAACTCAAAATCACGGGTGTTCTCGTTCAAAATAATGGAGAATTCATGATTCAACCACGTAATGATCAGGATATTGTTAATCTTTCATTGACTGAAGATGGTGGAGCGGGCGCAAGCATTGAAACACAAGAAACAATCCCTCCTGGTTCAACACAAAAGAATGTACTCGTAGGTTTGGGTGTAGGTGCTGGTGTTCTGGGCGCAATTAATTTGTTCTTAGCTCTAAAAAAATATTTACCCAAGCGTAAAATTCGGGGTTATTGGTATCGTTTGAAAACTAGCCTTCAGGGTTAACGCTTCAGCTAAGAAAAAATATACGGTTAATGCATTTGTGTCGGTCGTAGGGAACAAAATTTTTTGTTCCCTACGACCGACCGATGCCCGTATATTTTTTATATCGCTTGTGTATAAACTTTGTTGGAAGTACCAATTTGTGTTATAATTAACTCAAATAAGATATATTCGATGCGATATCGATTATCGAAAATTTTACATTATTTAGGAAGTAAACTTCAATCTTGCTTTGAGTTTATTAAATTTGTTTTTGTTCCAAGGCAGAAATATTTTGTCATTGGAACTTTTGTTATTATCGGATTTAGTGTCTTTATTTGTGGTCGAGTGGCTTATGGCGGTTGGCTTGGCCCTAGCTGGGAGGATATAATGCACCTGCTAAATTCTGTTTTGTTCATGTTTGCCAGTATGCTTGGTTGGGTTGCCATGAAGATTTTTGCCTTAGTGATCATGGTGTGTCAATACAATACTTTCGTAACTTCACTAGCAGTAGTTAAAGCCTGGGTCTTGATCCGAGATGTTTGTAATATGGGTTTTGTGGTAATCTTACTGATAATCGCTTTTGCTCAAATTTTAAATGTTCAAAAATATAGTATTAAAACATTATTACCGAAGGTTCTAATAACTGCGGTCTTAATAAATTTTAGTAAACTACTCTGTGGTTTAATGATTGATGTTAGTCAGGTTGTGATGATGACCTTTGTAAATGGATTTCAGGCTACGGCTGGTGCGAATCTAGTTAATGGGTTGGGGCTGGCTAAGTTAATGAAACTAAGCGCAGAAAACTCTGAAAACGGAGCAGCAAAAGGAAGTGGACCAACTGGTGCCCAAATATTTTTAGCTTTATGTTTGGGGATTTTAATACTTATTGCCATGATTTGTGTCATGTTTTTTATTGCTTTAATATTGGTAATGAGAATAGTTACTCTGTGGTTATTAGTTATTTTAGCTCCGGCAGCTTGGGCGTTTAGCATGTTTCCTGGCATGGGTGAAGGTAAGTATAACGATTGGTGGAAAAATTTTGGTTCAACAGTAGCTGTGGGGCCATTCATGGCGTTTTTTTTGTGGATTTCCCTCTTGGTAATGTCTAATCCAGACCAGATGATAGCGAATATGAATGAAATGAATGCTGGTATCGAAGCCAAGAGTGGCGATAAACCAGCGGTTGGTGCTTTAGACAATCTTGCTCAGGCAGCCATGGGTTTGGTTTTGCTTATGGCCAGTTTAATTGCTGCCCAAGAAGGCGGTGGCGCTATTGGTAAGCTAGCTGCCAAGGGGCAATCTGTTGCCACTGCGGCGGTGCAAAAGACAGCTATGAAGTTTTCTGGTGCGCAAGCTGTGGCTGATAGAGGTAAGGCTGCGTATGCTGGATATAAAGAACAAAAAGACGCCAAGCAAGCAGCGAAGCTGGCACCCTGGAAAGAGAAAGGTGCTAAAGTTGCTTCAGCGCAAAACAAAATACAGGCGAACTTAATACATCCTGTTTCGGCTGTAAAAGCGGCTGGAGCTGGTATTAAGAAAGGTGCGGAAACTTATTCTAAAACAAGAACAGAGGGGGGCGGTGTTTTAAAAAGTTTGTCTGCTGCTAAAAAAGCTGCTGCTAAAGAAGGCAAGGCACGTTTTATGAAGGATCAAGGTGGCAAGCTCAATATGCGTATGGCCAATGCGGTTGATTCTAATGTTCACAAAGAGGCCATGGAAAAAGGAAAAAAATCACTAGGAGATCGTGGTATTAAATCAGATGCAGATTTAGATGATATAATTTCCGGTAAGATAAAGGCTAGTGAGGCAGAGAAAAAGACCGCCATGCTTATGAAGGCTGAGCGCGGTAATTTAACGGCTGACCAGGCAAAGCAAGGCAAGGAAATGATGGGTGATGATGCGGCCAGTGCTGATGTCTTTGAGGCGAGCATGAAGAAAAAACAAGTTCATTTGGCTTATAATTTTGATGATGCTGGCGAAAGAGCACGGTTTGATAAAGATGTTAAATCTGGGGATATTGATTTAACTAAACAAGGTGTGGATGCATATAAAGATCAGAAGTTTATGAGTGCTGCCGTTGGATCACTGGGGGCAAAAGCTTTTGGTGATCAAATGAAGAAGGTTGGTGATAGAAGTGATGAACACAAAGAAGCTGTTAAGAATACAGTGAAGGATCCGGCTTTTGCACCAACAGCGTTAACTGCATTAAATAATCAGAGAACTGCTGCTGCTACGGAGGTCACAAACAAAACAACGGAGCTTGCAGCTTTGACCGCCGGATCACCAGCGCACACTAAAAAACAAGAGGAACTAAACAAGGTGATTGCAGTGAAGACAAAAGCAGATGCGGATCACGCAAACACAAAGAAAGCTTTACCTGAAGCAATTGCTAAAGTGTCTGGTGATCTTGATATGGCGTTCATTAACCGTGATGATAATGGTGTGCCCCACCCAGCAGGTCATCCAGAGGCGGGAATTAACCAGGCAGGGTTAGCTGGCTATGTTAAGGGATTGGATGCAAAAGGATTAGCTAAGTTAAATCTTTCGGGTTCATCGGATGCTGTAAAACATGGTGTAGCTTCTAATGTTAATGCTAATGCATTAAATAATTTGGCCAAGTCTAATGTTGAAGGTTCTAATGAGCAGGTTCAAGAGCTTACTAAAGCCATGGCTGAATTTGTTAATAGTCCTTCACTTGATCCTGCGACATCGAGTCCTGCGGAAATAGCTGATAATGAAACAAAGAAAGCAGCTTCGCTTAAAGAATTACTAAAAGCAGTAAGTAAGGATGAGACATCCGCTGCTTTTGGGGACAAGGAAACAGCAATTTTAACTGCTGTTAACGCTGCTCAAACGGCATTAAATAGTAGACGTGCCGCAGCTGGACAAGCACCGGTTCAATCAACTCAGCAAGGACAGGCTGCGGCTGACGCCGCTTCTGCTGTTGCGAGGACTGCCGCTGACGCGACTGCCGCTGCTAATGCTGCTACGACTGCTGCGGCTAGAGACGCGGCGTTGGCGCAAGCTATTGCTGATGCATTGAGACGTGGCGGTCCACTACCACCTACTCCTTAGTTATGAGCGAGGAGTGATAGTTGCTACGTCAGTAACTGCGAGTATCTAGAAGTTCGCAAGCTGTTAAACAATAATAACAACAAAGAAATGTCAGCCAAACAGACACAATTAAGCACCTTTGGCCAAGTCATAATTCCTCAAGAAATAAATGATTTACGGAATTCTGATTTTGCTAGCGAGTTAAGCATGGCTATAATAAGTCAGTTTTCTTTTACGGTTTTTCAGTTGTCTGCCATGACACATTTGGTTCACGATATCTATTATAAAAAAGTTAGCCTTGATGACTTGGAAAGCCAGATTGCTGTTATTTTTGCTCTCGATAAAAGTAAAAGTTTAGCATTAGCTAAAGAAATTTGTATTAAACGCTTACTTATCGCTGATAAAGAATGGTTCGATGGTGCTGTCTCGCAGAAATTAAAGAAAATGGGAGTAAACCCAGATGATTTTGCGGCCTTCCTTAGCGAATATCGCCGTTCTTATGAAGAAGAAAAACGAACTGCAAGTGAAATGGAAAAAATCCGACAGGAAGAAGAAAAAGCTGAATCAGCAGAAGAGTATGTCAATAAAAAATTGAATGAAGCTCCCCTTGTTGTCACTGACCCGGAAGAAGAAAAAGCATCAGCTAAACAAGGCTTTTCTAATTACTTGGTTCCAGTGTTAATTGCTGACGATTATGCGTTAAAGATAGATTTGAATGTACGTTTAATTACTTTATTAACCGGAGACGACTCAAGAACATTTCAAAGAGAGCTTTTGGATGTCTTGTATCAAAATACGGAAAAGATTACGACTAATCCTATTAAGCTAAAAACTGAAATAGTTGATCCTTCGGTTGGTAATTGGCTTAAAGATTATGTGGCGTTTACTGGGATTGATGAGGTTGTTAGTACCATTAAGAAAGCGCAATATATTACGCAATCAGAAAATATTAAAGCTTTAACGCCAGAAGACAAAGAAAAATTAGAAAAATTATTTGATTTATACATTAATATCAAGAATTTTTACGATAATGTTACTAAATACGATTTAGACGAGGTTTCTATTTTCCCTTTCACAGCCAAAGAACAACAGGATTTTTTGACAGAGCTGGAGTCTTATACAGCCTCTGAAGGAGAAGAAGGATCTGAAGCAAAACCAGCGGAACCTAAATCAATTGAAGGATTATTACAAGAAAAAGTTGTTGAAGAAAAGAAAGTCGCGTTGGAAAAAGACGTCATTTCTCAAAAAACAAGAAATGAATTTGATAAAGTCGCTGACGTTTTTGAAGATTTTCTGTTACGACGCAAACGTTACGAAATTATTGCTTGTCTAGAAATTTTTGCTGAGACGGGTGCCTTAGCGAACCTAATTTCAAAGGATGCACGTTTCAATTCTTTACTTTTTGGCTATTTTAAACGTAATAACCTCCAAGCCGAAGAAGTGGCTTTTAAAAAAGAGCCTTACCAGGCGCGCCAGGTCCAACATTTCCTTAAATTTGTTTTTCTGGAACGTTTAGGCCTTTCTGAAAATGACGGTGCTCGCTGGACCGTGCGTTTATCAAATATATTTAGAACTAAGGGCTTATTAGCTTATGCCCAACTTGCATACTTAGATTTAAGTGATCATAAATTTAAATGGACGGAGGGACTATGACCGACATTGATCTTTCAAGTTACATGTTAGTTAAGGACAAAGATGGCCAACTCAAATATTATAAAGATGGTCAGTTTTTTAGCACCGAGGAAATGGATGCTTTAATTAAACAAAGTACAGAAAAACAAGACTCTGTTGTTAAAAAAATTGATTTCAAACCAGTTTTAACTTTTACAGAAAAGAAAAAAGAATTAACACCAAGAATAGTTACTCCCAAAGCAGAGTCAGAAACGCAGTCGGAGATCCCACGAAATAATACTCTCGACGCTCAACGTTCTGCTGACCAAAAAGCAATTGAAGCCACAGTCAAAAATATTATTGCCCAACTTAAGATTTCTTTTTCAGATGAAGTTATTGAACGACGTTTTTTGAATATATTAACTACTTATTTCCGCGGAATTCGTACTCAAAAAGAAATCGAATATGTTTTGGCTTTGCCACGTATCAGTGGTGGTATGGAATTACCAGCTGACAAAGCAAAATTAATTTGTTCACTCTTAGGCCAACATCACGAAGAACTGGGAAAAACACGACAAGCAATTACAACTAAAGTCGCCGATGATCTACAGATAAGTACAGACATGCAGCATCGATTGGAACCACCACCACCAATGATTTATAAACCAATTATGGCTGTGAAACCACCAAGTCCGCCGGCGCGGACTATGGTTCAGCCGCCTATAGTCAAACCAACAGCTATCCCCGCACCGGCCATGTCCAAACCCGTTATGACCGACGTTAAACCAGCGCAGCGACAACTCGCCGGACCTTTGGAAGAATTAGAATATATGACATTGGACGATTTTAGAAAACTCGGGCGCAATGATTCCGAGATCCGTGAAGAAGTTTTGGAGCGTGTCATGCTTTTGGCTGAACAATCATTTGTAAAAAAAATACAAGGCGTTAAAGCTTGGCGTAAATCACCGGTTTATAAAATGTACTTAATGCTTAGCTTAGTTGGTATCCAAGAAAATAAAACTATAGTCCGCGTGATAGAAGAAAAACAAGCGCGGCACGAAGATTGTTTAACGCTCAGTGAGTTTGAAACTATAAGTGAATTAAATAATAAATTGCGTTTTTAAGCATGCAGCAGTATTTAGTGCCACAATTTATTGAAGTTGAAGATAAAATCATTGGACCGATTACTACTCGGCAATTTATTCAGATGCTGATTTCTATTTTGCTTGCTTTCCTGTTGTATAAAACTTTAGCATTCATTTATTTTATTCTTGGTGCAGTTTTAGATATTGGTTTATTTTCGGTTTTAGCTTTTGCTCGCGTGAATGGTCGTCCCATCCATTTTTTTATTCTGAATTTTATACAAACAAGTAAAAGACCAAAGCTGCGTGTTTGGAATCGAGAGTCTTTTATCCGCAATGTCCAATATATTCCCTCTGGGGCTGGGTTGAAAACAGAGAGTTATGCCAAAAAAGAACCAGTTTCTGGTTCACGTTTACGCGATTTAACCTTAGTTATCAACACCGGCGGTGTTTATGAATCAGAAGATTAGTTTCATTTATATAAAAAAGATATGCAAAGTCAAAAATTAGCTGGAATTAAACCGCGACAATCAACGCAGATGTTTTTAGATATAGCGGAAATAAAAAACGACACTGTAATTCTTAAAGACGGAACTTTGCGAGCCGTTATGATGGTTTCGAGCATTAACTTCGCCTTGAAGTCAGAAGAAGAACAGGAAGCCATTGTTTCCGGTTATGTTACCTTTTTGAATTATTTGGATTTTCCAATTCAGATTATGATTCAATCGCGACGACTTGATATAGACAATTATCTTAAACGTCTAGAAGAAGCAGAACGCGATTTAACCAACGATTTATTAAAGAGACAAATACTCGATTATAAAGGTTATATCAAAGAACTGATTGAACTCGGTGATATTATGACCAAGAATTTTTTTATTGTAGTTCCTTTCAGCCCCATGGAAGCGCGCAGTTCTGGTTTTTGGGGTCGTTTGGCTTCTGTCCTTTCACCAACGAAGATTATTCAACTCAAGGACGAAAAATTAAACAAGTTTTTGCACGAATTGAATCAGCGCGTGGAACATGTGCGCATGAATATATCTAGCCTTGGCTTGACAACTGTTCGCCTAGATACTCAAAGTCTGATTGAATTATATTATAATGTTTATAACCCTATTGTTTCACAAACACAGAAGTTGGCGAATTTACAAAACCTAAGAGTTGACGAATAAATTTACATATATGTTTAAACCAGGAGATGTTGAAAAACAACCTTTAACTTCAGCTCCACCACCAGAAATCCAAAAAGGCGAAGCGCAAATTGAGCAAGAATTAAAAACTGATTCTTCGTCACAGAAAGTTGTTTTGGAACAAGAAAAAGTTTACCGCAGAGGTATTAGCTCGGTTTTAGATATTATCGCGCCCGAAGCTTTTCAGGTAAACTCCAGTTCAGTCAAAATTGGAGACATGTATGCACGTACTTTGTTTGTCATGGCCTACCCACGGTACATCGGTGTTGGTTGGTTTGCCCCAATTATCAATTATAACGCCACGCTTGATATTAGCATGTTCTTTTATCCCATGAAATCAGAAGTTGTCTTAAAACAATTACGTAATAAAGTTGGTGTTTTGCAAGCTCAGCTTATGACTGATGCTGAAAAAGGCGCGCCACGCGATCCATTACGCGAAACTGCTTTGCGCGATATTGAACAATTGCGCGACGATTTGACTCAAGGCATTGAAAAGTTTTTCCAATTTGCCCTTTATATCACTTTATATGAAAAAGATGAAAAGAAATTAGATGTTTTAACTGAAGACGTCGAAGCTGTCTTGGGTACAAAGTTAATTATGTCTAAACGTGTTCTTTATCAGGCAGAACAGGGTTTCAACTCAACTATACCTTTGGGTAATGATGAGCTTATGATTTCTGCGAACTTAAATTCATCACCCATAGCTGCTTCTTTTCCTTTTATTTCTTCTGAACTTACCTCGGACAATGGAATCCTTTTTGGTATTAACCGTCACAATAATAGTTTAATTATTTTTGATCGTTTTTCTTTACAAAATGCCAATGCTTGTGTGTTTGCTACTTCTGGTGCTGGTAAAAGTTATACAATTAAGCTCGAAGTTTTGCGTACCATGATGCTTGGAACTGATGTGATTATTATCGACCCCGAACGAGAATATAAAAGTTTAAGTGATGCTGTTGGCGGTACTTATGTGAACATTTCTCTGAATTCAACTGAAAAAATTAACCCATTCGATTTACCACGTAAGGTTGGTGACATGTCGACAGAAGATATTATTCGTAGCGCAGTTATTACGTTAAAGGGTTTATTACGCATCATGTTAGGAGAAATGACGCACGAAGAAGATTCACTTATGGATTTGGCTTTAATCGAATCTTATGCCAAAAAAGATATTACCGGCGATTCTGACTTGGAAAGAATCGAACCACCCACCGTGCAAGATTTATATGATGTTTTAGACGGTATGGAAGGTGGTGCTGAATTAGCTTTGCGTCTTAAAAAGTTTACAACCGGAACTTTCTCCGGCCTATTCAATTCACCAACAAACGTTGAAATGAATAATCAGTTGGTTGTTTTCTCGGTCCGTGATCTTGAAGATGAATTGCGCCCCATGGCTATCTACACCATCGTCAACTATATCTGGAACGTTGTGCGTTCTGAGTTGAAAAAACGTGTGCTTGTTATTGATGAAGCTTGGTGGTTAATGCAACATGAAGATTCCGCTAAATTTATTTTCGCGCTAGTAAAACGTTGTCGTAAATATTATTTGGGTGTTACGACAATTACGCAAGATGTGAATGACTTTTTACTTTCACAGTATGGGCAGGCGATTGTAACTAACTCAGCTTTAAAAATTTTACTGAAACAAGCGCCATCATCAGTCAACCTGCTGCAAAAAGTATTTCAATTGACTGAAGGCGAAAAATATTTATTACTTGAAGGTAATGTAGGCGAGGGTATTTTCTTTGCGGGTGATAGACATGCCGCCATTCGCGTAGTTTCTTCACCACTCGAAGATCGACTAATTACTTCTGATCCACGCCAATTGCTCGAAATGGAAAAGAAACGTCAGCAAGAAGCAGCCGCACAAGCCGCGGCAACTGGTGAGGAGGTAAAAGAAGAATAAATAAATAAGCGAGATAAGTTATAAGCGAGATAAGTTATAAGTTAGTTTCAGCTGGCTTACCGGCTTATCTCGCTTATGAGCTTACAACTAAAAAGATATGCAACGCGGTACAAAATTAATTTTATTAGTAGCAATTGGTGTGTTAATTATTTTAGGCATTATTGTTTTCTTCATTCTAAATGAAACTAAAAAAATAACACCAGTAGTCGACGAAAAGGCTCCAGTGGCTAAACTAGATGTTCCTAAAGATGAACCGAAGCTTATTAAACCAGAAGAGACTCAATTAGATAATGTAGCCAAGGCGATTAAACCAGTAGCCATTGCTTTTGTGGAACGTTTTGGAACTTTTACTAGCGATAGTAATTTTGCAAGTATCAGGGGTTTAAATTCTATTATGACTGAATCTATGTTGGCTTGGACCAATGACGTTTATATTCCTAAGCTAGAAACAGAGCATGCACCTAATGGTTTTTTTTATCGTATTACAGCCAAGGCTCCAGTGGTACAAGTTTTAGAAAGCACTGATACCACGGCCAAAATTAAAGTCACAGCTCAGCGTGAAGAAACAATTGGTACTGAAAAACCACGCGCCTTTTTGCAAGATATTTTATTGGATTTAGTTAATGTAAATAATGTTTGGTTAGTCGATGCAGTATATTGGCAGAACGAAAGGTAGATTATTTGAGTGCTGGGAATTTTTACTTGATTGTCTTTTCCCAAAACATTGTTTTGTTTGTCAAAAAGAGGGGGAGTATGTATGCTCCGCCTGTTTTGATAAGATTGAATTAGCCCAAAATAAATGCTATTTGTGCCAAACGGAAACTGAGGAGCTTGGTATTTGTCCTGCCTGTCAAAATGAGTCAAAGATAGACAGCATTATTGTGGCAACACCGTATACTGGAAATATTGCTGGGCAAATGGTAGAATCATTGAAGTATAATTATGTCGAAGATTTGGCTCCAATTCTTTCTAGGCTCATAGAGAAAAGAATTGAGCGTGACAAACTAAAGACGCTCGTCACTAATAAACTATTGATTCCTATTCCTTTGCACAAAAAGCGTTTTTTAGAACGGGGGTTCAATCAATCAGAATTATTAGCTGAGGAATTAGGGCAGAGATTCCATTGTCAGGTCGAGAATAAACTTTTGAAACGTATCCGCTATACAGCTCAACAAGCAAAATTGACGCGAACTGAGCGTTTAGAAAATATTAAAGAGGCGTTTATTGCTGGTTCAATCTCTCAGAATTTGGAGGAAGTTATTCTAGTTGATGATGTTGTGACAACCGGGAGTACACTGTCTGAGGCAGCAAAAGCCTTGAAACAAGTTGGCATAAAAAAAGTAATTGCCGTGGCCGTGTGTCACGGATAAATATATGGAATCAAGTCTAAAAATTATTTTGTCTGGTGGTGGGACCATGGGGTCAGTGGTGCCTCTTTTAGCTGTGCGCGAAAAAATGATTGAACAAGGTTTGTCAGCTGAATTTCTCTGGGTTGGGACTGAAGCTGGGGTTGAGAAAGAACTAATTTCTAAAGAGATGTCTTTCGTAAGTATTAAGTCTGGTAAGTTACGTCGATATCTCAGTTTTCAGAACTTTTTAGATCCTTTTAGACTACTTATCGGCATTTTCCAGTCGCTGGCTATAATACGCAATTTTAGGCCTAATTTGATACTTTCAGCAGGTGGATACGTTTCTGTTCCCTTGATAATTGCAGGCAAATTAAGTCGAATTAAAAGCTTAGTTCATCAACAAGATTTACAAGTTGGTTTAGCCAACAGAATCATGGCAAAATTCGCCACAATAATTACAGTTTCTTTTGAATCACTTTTAAAGTCTTTTGATCCAGATAAGGTCAGGTTAGTTGGTAACCCTGTGCGTTCACGTATATACACAGGAGACAAAACACGAGGGTTAGCTGAGTTTAATCTTGTTCCTGATTTGTCGACTTTAGTTGTTATGGGTGGCAGTTTGGGCGCCGAGAAAATTAATGAGCTAATGTTTCAATCAATACCGCAATTAATTGAGTTCTGTCAGATAATTCACGTTGTGGGAAAAGGTAATATGGTTGAATGGATGGATAAAGAAAAATTTGGCGAACTGGCTAACCGCTATCATCCTTATGAATATGTTGATCAAGAAATGCCAGATTTATATGCAGTGGCCGATTTAGTTGTTTGCCGCGCCGGTCTTTCTACTTTGTCAGAATTAGCAGCCTTAAAGAAGCCAACCATAATTATCCCGATCCCAAAAAATCAACAAGAAATTAATGCTGAATATTTTGCTAAACAAAATGCTATTATTCTTTTGAGCCAAGATAGTTTAACTGCTGAAGAGTTTGTGGAAACTGTTCGTGGTCTTTTCAGCTCCAGTAGCAGTCTTGGCAATTTGAGTCGACATATTGCTGATTCCATGATTCCTGATGCTGCGGGTAAGTTTGTGGAATTAATCAAACAAGTAATTAAATAAGCAAATTATCAAAACCCTTTTCCCTTATCCCATAATCCATTACCCCAATACGGCCTCCAAGGCCGTATTTGTTGTTGATAATCGAAGGAGGGCTTAAGATTAACTTGTGATATAATGGAGGCAGCTGATAGAACAAAATTTATGAAAAATCAGGAAGTTTTGTGGTACAACTTATCAATTGCTGAAATACTAGCAGAACTAAAGACAAGTCCTGTAGGTTTGAAATTAGAGCAAGTAACAGAACGACAAAAACAATCTGGACCAAACGAGCTTCCGCACGAAAAAAGGTTGCCCAGGCTTAAGATTTTTTTACGTCAATTCAGTAATATATTAATGTTGATATTGATTGCTGCTTCTTTTATTTCTGTTTTTTTTAAACACTATCTTGATGCCTTAGTTATTGCTACCTCTGTATTATTAAACATTGCTGTTGGATTCTTCCAGGAAAACAAAGCCGAAAAATCCTTAGAAAAGTTACGTGGAGTTGTTTTGTTAAGGGCTCGAGTTATTAGAGAAGAGCAGTTGTTTGATATTGATGCCAGAGAGTTGGTTCCGGGCGACATTATTGATATTCAAGCGGGCGATCAAGTGCCGGCTGATGCACGTCTTATTGAAGTTAATAATTTAGAGACAGCAGAAGCAATCTTAACTGGAGAATCAATTAATGTTTTAAAGGAAACTGGTCGACTTAGTGAAAATAGAGAAAAGGCGCTGATCATTTCTGACCAAAGAAACATGATTTTCAAGGGGACATTGATTGTGGAAGGTAAGGGGCGTGCTGTTGTAACTCAAACTGGGGTAAAAACTGAAATAGGTAAAATAGCTACATTGCTGAAGACAACTGAAGATGAAAAAACACCGTTGCAAAAGAGTTTAACTGTCTTTAGTCAAAAGATTGGCATTATCATAATGATTTTGGCTTTTCTTATCATTGGGCTGGGGATTTGGGAGGGCAAGGACTTTTTAGAAATATTTTTAGTTGCGGTTGCTGTTTCTGTTTCCGCCATACCCGAGGGATTGTTAATAGCTATTACTGTTATTTTGGTCATTGGGATGCAACGCATTTTAAAGAAAGACGCTTTAGTTAAAAAACTTGTGGCGGCTGAAACTTTGGGCTCCACCTCTGTTGTTTGTGTTGATAAAACAGGTACTTTGACGGAGGGGATAATGCGTGTCGAGAAAATTTTTACAGCTAAAGAGGAGTATATTTTCGATATTAAGACAAAATATTTAGAGGTCCCATTACCAAAAGAGTTTGAACGTTTAATTGAATTTTCATATTTATGCAATAACGCGGTGGCTAATCACCACGGAGCTGATCGTGAAAGTTGGCAGTTTGTGGGCACCCCAACAGAAAAAGCATTACTAGAAGCTGCCTTTCGGTTCGAAATTGTTGGTCATGAAATAAAGCATAAATATCCGCGCGTAAGCGAAAAACCCTTTGATTCTTTCACTAAAATGATGACTACGGTTCATGAACATGGTCAGGGTAAAATAGAGATTAGTAAGGGTGCGCCCGAAAGAATTATGACTGAATGTGTAGCCTATTTACAGTCCGGAGGGGTGCGCCCATTAACAGAAACCGTACGTACAGAAATTAACAATAATTTTGTAAAGTATAGTTTGCAGGGACGAAGATTAATAGCCGTTTGTTATCGGGCCGGTGATGGTTGGATTTTTTTAGGCGGATTTGTAATTCAGGATCCGATCCGAGAGTCCGTACCGGAAACTGTGCGATTGGCACATCAAGCGGGATTGCGCGTGATTATGATAACCGGCGACGGCGGATTAACGGCACGGACTATCGCTAAAGAGGTTGGTTTGAAGGTTGGTCGTGATGGAGTTTTATTGGGAGAGGAACTGGATGCACTGTCTGATTTTGAATTAGAAAAAAGAATAAAAGATATTGCAGTTTATGCTAGAGTTACTCCAACACACAAAATTCGTATTGTGCAAGCATGGCAACGGATGGGTGAGGTGGTGGCGATGACAGGCGACGGTGTAAATGATGCTCCTGCCTTAAAAGCAGCTGACATTGGGTTAGCAGTTGGTTCCGCGACTGATGTCACGCGTGAAACAGCGGATTTGATTCTGCTTAAAAGTGATTTTTCGGTTATTATAGAAGCGATTAGACAGGGGCGAATTATTTTTCAGAATATCCGTAAGGTTATGGTTTATTTGCTGACAGATTCTTTCAGTGAAGTGGTTTTAATTTTAGGCAGTCTAATTTTACGTTTACCTTTGGCCGTAACCGCTGTTCAAGTCTTATGGATTAATTTAGTAACCGATGGGTTTACTTCTGCTTCATTAACAGCCGAAAAAAGTGATGATGATGTTATGCATGTTAAGCCTCGTCGAAAGTCCGAACCGATCCTAGATAGGCAGATGAAAGTATTGATTTTTATTATGGCAGCGGTAACGGATTTGATTTTATTACTGATTTTCTTTTTGTTTATTAGGGTTTGGCCGCACGATTTGACGTATGTCAGATCTATTGTTTTCGTGTCTTTAGGGATGGACTCCCTGTTTTATGTTTTTAGTTGCAAGAGTTTAGGACGTTCACTGTTTAAAATAAAAATTTTTGATAATATTTATTTGGTTTATGCTGTGATTTTTGGCATAGTCCTTCAAGTATTACCTCTCTATGTTCCCTTTTTGCAGAAAGCTTTATCTGTAACTGCTTTGGGTTGGGCAGAATGGGCCTTGGTGGCAGCCTTGGTTGTGTTCAAAATTGGACTTATTGAGTTAATAAAATATGTTTTTAATCGTCAAAACAATAAAAATAATCTTTTATGGAAAAATTAGAACTTAAAGAAAACGAAGAAGTAGTCCGCGAGTTGCGTCATCATCCCATGATTGTAATTCCGCACTTGATAATCTCGTTTCTGATTTTAGTCTTAGATTTTTTCCTGATGTATTGGTTGTTTTTGCAGGGCTGGTGGGGTGTGGCCTTGTTTTTTGCTGTGATTCTTATTATTATTTTCTATATTTTACGTTTAATTTTCCTCTATCGTCGAAATAATTTTATTATAACAACTGAACGCTTGATTGATTATGAACAACCAAGTTTTTTTGAAAGATTTCAGAATGAATTACCGCTACGCAAGATAAAATCGGTCGAGGCCAAGAAAAAGGGCGTGGGTGGGGCTATCTTTAATTATGGCAATATTGTTATCAATATCAAGGACGATGTAGCGCCCTTAGAGCTTTATAAAATTGCTAAACCGTTAGATGTCCAACGGGAATTATTATCATTGCTGGATCAGGATGGTGAAGCGATTAAAGAAGAACTTGTTAAAGATGATCCTTTGGCACTGGTTTTAGCTGAAACAAGACTTTTAAGTGTGGCTCAGAAGGAACGTTTAATTGAACGTATTGGGCAGCAAATTGACGTTGAGCAGCCGCCAGAAAAGCCTGTAATTCCTACTCAGAATAAGGGTTTATAGTTAATGAATTATGTGCTATAATTAAGTATGAGCAAAGGACAAAAAACAAAATCGGAAAAAAGTCTTTTGTTTAAATTTGTTTTCATTTTTTTGTTATTATTGATTATTGTTCTTGCCATTGGCTCTGTGCGTGAATATTTACGGCAAAAAGAGTTGAATAAAGAAATGGTGACCTTGCAGGAAGACATTAAGAATCTAAATTTGGAGAAGAATCAATTTCTTTCATCAATCGAAGCGTATAAGAGTGAATTTTTTGTGGAGCAGGAAGCACGGCTCAAGTTCAATTTACAAAAATCAGGTGAGAAAGTTTTGGTCATTCCACAGGGGGGTAGCGGTGGCCTTGTCGGATTGGGAGGTGAAAATGATTTAGCTGAAGCACAAAGTGCTAGCACTCGTTTCTATGTAAATAATGTACGAGCATGGGGAAATTATTTTTTCCAGGCTCGTTAAAAAATAATTAAAGATTAACTTAATTGTATGGATCAAGAAGTAAATCAGGAGGTTCATCATTCAAGCAAAAAACGTGTGTGTACAAAGACAAAAAAAATAATCGGTATAGTAGTTTGTGTGCTCATCGTTGTCATTTGTTTTTTTGGTGTCGTGGGTTTAGGTGCATACAAACTTAATTGGAATGGCGCCTTTGCTCAAAAAGTTTTAACTGTTTTGCCTTATCCGGCTGCGATTGTTAATGGACACATTATTAAGTACTCTGATTGGAAGTACGAAACTACTGGTGTAATCGTTTTAAATCAAAAAAAAGGTAGTGATTATACCGCCGAAGCTGTGGGCAAGGAAGTGTTACAAAAAATGATTTATGATCAGTTAATGGAAAAGATTGCTAAAAAGTATGATATTAAAGTTACAGACGAAGACATGCAAGCAGCTAAGGATTCTTTAATCACACAGGTTGGTAAAATCGAGGATTTAGAAAAGAATGTGCGTGATTATTTTAATTGGGATGTGGACACTTTTATGAAACGGGTTATTTATTCAGATGTCTTGCGTAATAAATTAGAAACAGAAATACCAAAATCTGCTGATCTCAATAAAGACGCAGAGAAAAAAGCTAATGATGTTTTAAAGGAAGTTCAAAAAGGTGAAAAAACTTTTGCAGAGTTAGCTCAAGTTTATAGCGAAGATCCAGGTTCAGCTACTCAAGGTGGTGATTTGGGTTGGTTCGCACGTGGGGCTATGGTTAAGGAATTCGAAGATGCAACTTTTGCTTTAGAAAAAGGCGCTGTGAGTGGTTTAGTTAGAACAGAATTTGGCTATCATATTATTAAACTCGAAGATAAGAAGACTGAAGCAGTTGCTGGTGCTAAAGACCCTGTTGAACAAGTCTTGGCTAGTCATATTTTGATTAAAACCAAGTCCTTTGCCGATCTTTTAACTGAAATAGAAAAATCAGCTAAGATAAAGAAATTTGTAGCTTTAGGAGAATAAAAAAATAGCCACCTGTGGGAATCGAACCCACAACCTACGGTTTACGATACCGTCGCTCTACCATTGAGCCAAGGTGGCAAGTGATTCAATAATAAAGGGAAACGAAATATTATTCAAGTATTATGAGAATTAGTTTGATATCGGTTTTAGGGGCTTTAGTGTTATTTTTATCTTTCGGTGTTCATGCTGTTTTTGCAGTAACATTTATTACTGATGTTAATATTGATCAAGCAACCTTAGTTCGTGGTTATGCAGTCTCTAGCGTGGATACGAATTTTAATTTAATTATCCGTCCCGGAGTGTTATCTAATGAATCTCGTGTTGTTGTTAAACAATTAGATCCAGACGATACGAACTTACCAGCTGATTGGCAGCGAATTAGCGATTATTATGAGTATGAAGTTGTTAATGCGTCGGCATTAGTCAAAGACAAAGCATTAGTTATAAATATTAAATTAGCTGAAGCACAGAAGAATCAAAAAAGGATTTTTGTTTGGGATACTGAAAAAAATATCTGGGTTGAAGTTTCGACAGTTGTCCGTGATGCGCAGAATGTCAGAGCATTTTTAACTCAACCGACTGCACGCTTAGTAGTTCTTGAAAAACAAATTATGGAATTGGGTCAGGCCAGTTGGTATAAATACAAAAATTGCGATTGTGCCGCGTCACCCGATTATCCCAAAGGCACGAAATTGAAGGTCAAGAACATTGATAATGGAAAAGAAGTAGTCGTGACAGTTAATGATTATGGTCCAGATCGTAGTTTGTTTCCGAATCGTGTGATTGACTTAGATAAAATAGCTTTCAAAAAACTGGGTGCTTTGAGTTGTGGAGTTCTAAAAAATATTTTAGTTACTTTAGAAAAATAATTATGATCAAGTTCCGCAATGTTACCAAATTTTACCCTCCAGACACGTATGCTGTTAAGGGTATAAATTTGCATATCAAAGATGGGGAATTTGTTTCTATTATTGGACAAAGCGGTAGTGGCAAAACAACTTTAATTCGGCTCTTAATTGGCGAGGAGCATGTCACCAACGGCAATATTATTGTTGGTGGTTGGGATATTTCAAACATCCGTAAAGGCGAAGTGCCAATATTACGTCGTCAAATCGGAGTTATTTTTCAGGATTATAAGTTGTTGCCTAATAAAAACATTTTTGAAAATATCGCCTTTGCTCTAGAGGTTTGTGGATCATCTGATAAAAAAATAAAGATAATGGTGCCGCAAATTTTGAAGGTTGTTAATCTTCTGGGTAAAGCTGATAAATATCCTCGTCAACTTTCTGGTGGTGAACAACAACGTGTGGGTATAGCGCGCGCACTCATCCATCGTCCTAAAATTTTGGTTGCTGATGAACCAACAGGAAACCTTGATTTGGCTAATTCGCGCGATATTATTGATTTGCTCCAGAAAATAAATCAACTTGGTACCACGGTACTTTTGGTTACGCATGATCGAGAAGTGGTTAATATGTTAAAGCGTCGTGTGGTTGTTTTGGATCGTGGTGAAATTGTCAGTGATCAAAAAATAGGACGTTACGTCATTTAAATATGAATTATTCTTTTTTTCGTGCTTTGCGTTATGCCTTTAAAGATTTTGGGCGTAATTTTTGGTTATCACTTGTAACTATAACTGTTTTAATCTTAGCCTTACTTTCAGTCAATATATTAATTTCTCTAAATGCATTATCTGATCGTGTTATTACTGCGGTAAAAGAAAAAGTGGATATTAGCGTTTTTATAAAAGCAGACGTGGAACAAGCACAGGTTGCCAATTTTGAAGCCAAGCTAAAAAAGCGTCCAGAAGTTAAAGAAGTAATTTTTGTTTCGAAAGATGCTGCTTTGGCAGATTTCAAAGAACAGCATAAGGACGATCCAAGAATTTTAGAAGCTATAAAGGAAGTTGAAAAAAACCCTTTAGCTGATACTTTAATTGTTAAGGCTAAAAGTATTGAGGATTATAAACAAATTTTAAATTTTATTAATCTTGAAGAGAATCAAGATATTATCAAATATCAGAATTATACTGATCACGAAAAAATAATTGCGCGTGTCAACGATATTAGCAAAAAGGCAGAGGAAGTTAGTTTGATCATATCATTGGTTTTTGCGATCATTGCGATTTTAATTATATTTAATGCGATTCGAGTTTCCGTTTATACGCGGCGTGAGGAAGTTGCGGTCATGCGGTTAGTCGGAGCTAGTAGTTCCTTTATTCGCTTGCCCTTCCTTTTGGAAAGTGTGATATATGGTGTTTTTGCAGTTATTATTACTTTTGCGATTCTTTATGCTGCTTTTAGCGCCATTAGCCCTTATTTGAATGTTTTATTAAATAATTATAGTTTTAATTTGGTTGAATATTATAATCAGAATTTTGTTATGTTGTTTGCGGCTGAGGCTGGGGCGGTTATCCTTTTATCGGTCTTAAGTAGCGCTGTAGCCCTAGGTAGGTATTTGAAGGTTTAGCCTTTACAAAAGGATAAGATTCTGCTAAAATTTGGGTACTTTAATTGATTGTTATTGTTCTTTGATCCATGAATAATGATCAATGTTTCATGACCATGGAGAGGTGGCAGAGTGGTCGAATGCGCTAGTCTTGAAAACTAGAGTCTCAGCAATGGGACCGTGAGTTCGAATCTCACCCTCTCCGCCATAAAGTACACGCTACGCGTGACTTTATGGCAAGCCATCCGTTGCAAGTTACGCGTGACTTTATGGCAAGCCATCCGTTGCAAGTTACGCGTGACTTTATGGCAAGCCATCCTTTACGCGTGAAGTTGGGGTGACGAATAAAATACTTTAAAATATGACTCAAGATTTTATTAGCATATGAAAAATGAATTTGGCCCATGCTAGATAAAAAATGTTCTAGTTGTTGCTCTCCGGTTAAAGTTCATCGTAGTTTTCCTGATGAAAAAATTCCGGTTGATGTAAATGGAGAAAAAATTTGGACTGATCGAGGAGAAATAATGATTCCTATAAAACATATTGATACGGTTCGATTGCGCACATTTGATTGTAAAAAATTAGACCAACAAACGGGGCAGTGTCAAGATTATGAAAATCGACCGGATATATGTAAGAACACCAGTTGTTTTGATGAAGCTCATCCTAGCTCAATAGACGAGCAACATCGTGAATTTGTGGATGAGAAATTTATTACAACAAAAAAATAATTATGGGAAAGCTTCGTGTAGGAATATTTTTTGGCGGGCGATCAACTGAGCATGAGATTTCTCTCTTGTCAGCATTTAACATTATTAAAGCATTGGACAGAAAAAAATATCAGATTATTCCAATTGGAATAGATAAACAAGGTAATTTCTTGGCTTATAAATTAACTGATAAATGGATTGTTAATGTAGATGATCCTAAAAAAATTTCATTAGGTAAATCGGGAGTGTTGGTGTCATTTGCTTTTGGGCAGAGTAAAGAATTGATTGAATTAAATAGCAACAGAAGGATAAAAGTGGATCTTGCTTTTCCTGTTTTGCATGGTGCATATGGCGAAGATGGAACTATACAAGGTTTATTTAAAATGGCAGATATCCCTTTTATTGGTTGTGGTGTGCTTGGTTCAGCTGTTGGCATGGATAAGGATGTCGCCAAAAGACTACTTCGTGATGCTGGTTTGTTAATTGCTGATTTTGTTTCATTTGATAGTTCAAATAAAAATAATATCAAATTCGCGAATTTAAAGAAAGCTCTAGGTTTGCCATTTTTTTTAAAGCCAGCTAATGCTGGTTCTTCCGTGGGCGTTTACAAAATAGTAGATGAACTTAGGTTCTCGCAGAAAGTTAATGACGCCTTTAAGTATGATAATAAAATTATTTTCGAAAAAACGATAATTGGTAAAGAAATAGAATGCTCTGTTATTGGTAGTGATGATCCTTTGGCTTCTTTACCTGGTGCTGTTATCCCAAAAGATCAATTTTATTCATATAAAGCAAAGTATCTTGATGAAGATGGAGCACAGTTTGAAATTCCAGCTAAATTATCGTCGAAATTAAAACAAAAAATTAGGGCTATCTCAATACAGGTTTATAAAGTTCTTGGTTGCGAGGGGCTAGCTCGAGTTGATGGTTTTTTGACTAAAGATGAAAAATTTGTAATCAATGAAATTAATACTTTGCCGGGGTTTACTGCGATTAGTATGTATCCTAAATTGTGGGAGGTTAGTGGAGTATCTTACAAAAAACTTTTAGATCAATTGATTTTGTTGGCATTGCAAAGAAGCAAAAAAGGTGATAAACTGCAAAGTAGTTTTCGTCCAAAATAGAATGATTTTAGGTTGTTAGATTTTGAAAATAGCTTTATCTTGGATCTTGATCCATGAATAATGTTCCATGAAGAATGAAAATATGGAGAGGTGGCCGAGTTGGCTGAAGGCACCACACTGCTAACGTGGCAGGGAGTAAAATCCCTCGAGAGTTCGAATCTCTCCCTCTCCGCCAAGAAAAAGGTATTTCGCAGGATCGATTATCTAAACTGGCGGATTTATCGCTTAATACTGTTGTAACGGTGGAGTCGGGTGCAAATCTGAATCCTACAATTGAAACATTATCAAAAATTGCTAAAGCATTGGGAGTTCGTGTTGAAGATTTAATAAATTAGTATTGCCATTACCCCCCCCTCTGCTAAAATGAAAATATAAGACACAAAAAATATGAGCGAAAGACATTTTGAACAATCAATGAACCCGAAAGAGCATATCCAATCTGAATTGGAAGATGCCGGAATTTCCCATCCAAGCGAATGGCGAAAAGCTCTTGACTTGGACACACCACTTGATAAGGAAGAAGGTAAAATCGAACCGATCGGTGAGAAAAAGCGTGAGGTAATTGATTTGCAAAAATTAGATAAAATTTTTTCTTACTTAGAAGGTGGCTTAAGAATTTCTGACAGATCAAAAATCGAGAGATTTGGGACTCTTACAGATGGACTGGAACGATTAAAGTCTTTACAGTCAATGAGTGTTGCGGAAGCAACTGAAGCCGTTCGCGATTTTGGATTAACTCCCGGAGCATATAATTATCTTGCTCGCCGGTTAGAATTTTACCAAAAGTATATTGCTGGAGAAGCAACAAGAAAAGTTAACACCCAGGAATGGGATGAGAAAAAACGAGAGTATGTTGATGTAGTCAAGGAAGAAGTAATTGATGCTTCACAGGCGAGTCCGGAAACGATTAAGCTCGGTGTTATTAGAGACATCTATTTTGCGGCGATGCAAGGCACTCCAGAAATGGGTGCTGTGAAAGTTGCTACAAATAGGATTAATAGAGGAATAGAAAGATTAAAGCAATCCCCCAAAAACACTTCGAGATCTGTACAAAATCCCATTAAAAGCGTGGTTGAATTTCACGGATATTATTCTGGTATTTTTGAGGGCTCTTTGGGACAGTATCCAGAGGTCAGTCAACTTTATAAACAATGTGAACAAGAAATTAAGAAACGATTTGGCAATAAAGATTTGGACGAAAAAGAGCTGGAACACAAGGCAGTGTTATTAACCGCCCGACGTCTTGAGGGTGCTTATAATTATAACGGAACATTAAATACAGGATCGTCTCCTTATAATGCGGGATTTAAAGAATCAATAACCGTCGGGCAGTTGGGGCATGGAGTAATGCGTCAAATGCGAGGGATGAGGAGTAAAATTCAAGAGACCAATTTTAGTAATGTTGAAAGATTCATAGGAAAATCAGGTGATAATCGTTATGGATTTGAAAAAAAGAAACTTGATAAGGATGTTAAGTCATTGGAAGATTTCACTCAGGATAATCCAAGTTACGATGCATCCTTTTTGCTAGCAAAAAGCGAGGATGGAACAGATAGGCAAATAAAAGGCAGAGAAGCGGCTGAAATAATGACTAGGCAGAAAAATAGTGAGGCGGTCCAAAGGGCTAAGTTATGGTTTGGCCGGGAGAGCGATAAAATAAATCATTGGTTTGAAAAATCAAAAACCAAAATCGCAGGATACGATATATCCGAGGAAGAAAGAAACTCCATCTATTCATCAGTTCAAGAACGCTATAACAAAAAGATTGACGATCTCCAGCAGGAATATCAGGGAGAAATTGCTCGACTGGAAAATCGCACACCAGACGAGCTTTTAGGGGCATTTAAAGAAAGACAAGTCATTGTCAATAAGCGATTTGAAAAGCGAAAAAGCTTAGCTCAAAAAGCTTTAGATTTACATTTCCGTTTTAATCATATTGGAAATCAAAAGTCTCAAGAAGAGAGAGACCAAGAACGAGAACATGAAGTAAACGAACGGATTAAAAATTTGGAAGCCGAATATACATCTAGCTTGAGTCATGTTGAGGATTTGACAACTTTATTAGAAAGAGACTATCCGGAATTTAAAGAATGCATTTTTTCCAACGAAGCTAATGCAGAGGGACAAGACAAATTGTCAGTAGTCTATCAGAACTATAAAAATAAATTATTAGGAAATCTACGCACAGAATATCAAGATAGAAGGGACAGGATAGAGTCTCAACAAAAAACGCGTGCGCATAACTTTGAGCAATCTGGTGTTGATGTAGATAATGCGGAGTTATTAATAGGTTTACAAGACAAGTTGGATATTTGGTATACAAAAAAAGTCTCCGAGTTAGATAGCGATGCTCAGAATGGTTTAAAAGAATTTTTGCTACTTAGAGACAACCTCTCCGAGGCTATTGATAACTCAAAGATAAAAAACGAGAGGATCTCTGCGCTTAAAAAAGTCCCTCTTGGATTTGGGCAGAATACAGTATTTTCTGGTCTAATCGATTGGGTTAATAATGCTCCGTTCGGGATTATAAAAAGAGCTCATCGCACATTAAGTGCAGGTGTGGATGATCAAACTGTGATGATGCGAGCATTGGCTGAAGTGAACGGTGAGTCGCCGAACGATCAAAATCCAGAGAAATTTATTGCAAACATACTTAAGTCTGGAAACCCAAGTAAAGTAATACAGAATTTTGAAAAGTTTTCCGGAATTACTGAAGATCAACATTTAAATATCCTTCTAGCAATAATTAATAGTGGTGCTGGTCGAAATGTTGTTGAAAGTTTAAGTAAATTTACGGGTATTAAATCTGAGGATCATCTTCAGATAGTACAAGCTATGAACGCATCGGGTGCTGGCGATGAGGTGATTTCTAATCTCGACAAATTCAGTGGCATAAAACAAGAAAATAAAAGAGATATCCTGTTTGGTGCAATTAAGGGGGGTGGCGGAAATCAAGTTGCTAACAATCTTGAACAGTTCTCGGGGATTATTAGCGAGAAAGACCATCGAGATATTGTAATGGAAATGATTAAGGCTGGTAACTGTTGGTACTTGAATTATGGTGGTGTATTGGATAAATTTACTGGTCTTGAAGAACCTTTGCGTCAAGTAATAAAAGCCGGTAAATATGAGGCCATACCACATGTGCTTGAAGCAGGATTCACGATAGAAGAAATTACAAGATTTCCGTTCCTTATTTCTCCGCTGGTCACGAAGAAATAATATAATAAATTAATTTAAATATATGAAAAAAACAGCAATAACGTTTCCGAATGATGCCATGACGCTTGACATGTTGGTTGACATTCAAACGCCAAAGTCACTCGGATTGACAGCGAAAGTTTTTATACAGGAGAAGGCTCGCACACTGCCACTCTACGATCAATCAGTAAAGTGTGGTGCCCACGGCGAAAGTAATGACGGCAAAAAAATTGCTGTTGATACAATCGGTCGTTGGCTGTTTGGGGTTCCGGGTTACGAAGGCCATATCAGAGTCGTGCCGGCTGATGATAAGGTCTCACTGTACTACCCCAAGGAATCACCAAAGGTCGTTCACGAACTCGTATCCTTATTAAAAGAGACGGTGGAAACCAACAAATAATTATATGAAGGAATCATTTGAATCTAAATCGGCACAGCAAGAACAAACTCCTCCGCCTCAACCAGTGGCGGAAAAACTTACACCCGAACAAATTTCTCAAAAAAGAGGAAAGGTTTTACAATCTTTAGAAAAAGCTCGTCTTTTACCTTCTGAATGGAAAAGTACCGCTGGCAAAAGCCGAGACGAAATGATTACCGCATTGGAGGGATCATTGGAGGATCTTGATGCCTTAGAAACAAGTATCCAAAATGAACCAGAGCCAGTAGCAGAAGAAAAACCTGTCGCTAAAACAGAAAATCCCGGACTGCATGTTGTACGAAGACGAGAAACACCTGCTTCAACAAAAGTTGATGAACCGGAACGACAATTTGCTCAAGCTGGCCAATATATAACTATTGGTAAAGTTCACATTCCTGTTTGCCAAACACCGGAAGAAAGTTCTGAGTGGAATGCTGTTCCCGGTAAAGTTTTTGTATCGGGTGGCAAGAAATTCTCTGAAGTAAAATTTGTTAAAGATGCACACGGTTTAACACATGTTGCTAAACCAGGTGAGCTGATGAATTTCTCGGAAAAGCATCGAGGTGAACGATTAGAATCTGTTGATGCTGTTCTTGAAGGACGGGGTGAGTTGAAAGCCTTTAATGAAGTACTGACTCGACTCGGAGAGTTATCAAGGCAATATGGTGAATTAAATCCAGACGATGCTGACTATGACGAAAAGGCAAAGCAGTTGGGTGCTCAAATTGAGGCATTTGCAGACTCGGATGGACTCAAAGAAGTGCTTAAACTCAACGGTTCTGGAATTGAAAATATTGATGACTTTGCTGAACGCGCATCGGATATAATCCGTACCCAGCAATTCTTGCGTTCAATTGATGAAAGTTTGAACGAGTTTATTCCACCTCGTGATACGCATTTCAAGCTTACCCCTTACTTTGAACAAAAATTCGCATGGTTTGCCACATTGGTAAATCGTCAGCTCGGTCTCGGTAATAATGCTTACCTTGAGGATTTGGTAGAAAATAAAAAGGCACCGGAATGGGAAAAGTTAACCGCCAAAGGTATGACCGTGATTGTCGGTCCTCGTGGTACTGGTAAAAATAAGTTGACTGACTTCTATTGTGGCGAGACTAACCGCCCTCTTTTCCGATATGCCTGTTCTCCGGATAAAGAAGAGCGTGATCTTACTTATGATGTGGAACTTTCTGACGGTGAAGTGGTAAGAATTCCAACTCGCATCTTGACGGCTGTGACTACGCCAAACGCCGTTCTGGAATTAGATGAGTTGAACTTGCTTCGACCAAATGTTGCAAAGTTTTTTAACTCCCTATTTGACGGCGACCGTACCGTTTTCTTGAGTGATCAGGTTATTAAGGCGGCTCCGGGAGTAACCTTTGTTGGTCTTATGAACCCAGCAGAATACGACGGTGTTGAGGATTTGCCGGAAACGATTGACGACCGATCAAACATCATGACTATGGGATATCCTCCATTCCGAGAAACTGACTCAACCACCAATAGAGAAAAATTCACTCATGATGAAGCCCTTATTCTTAAAGAGAATGTTAGCCCTCTTAAAAATCTTGATGATGAACAGTTCCGCAAGGCTTGGGACTATGTGATTAATGGTGTGGGAGCACAAATCTCTCTTGATGCGACAACTGTGAAGATTATGAAAGACCTCAAGAATATTGTGGCTATTTCTGATCGTACTCGCCAAGTCGTTGAAGCTTATAAAATAAGAACTGGCGAAACGAGAATGGAACGAGATATCTCCCTTCGTGGATCGATTGAAGCGGTTCGCTTTTATTCCGAAAATCATCTCTGGGAAGCTGACCGTTCCAAAATGCCAAATTGGAAAGCCGGCTGGAATCCAGCTCAATACGCCATTGCTATGACCTATCTGCCACACACTGACACCTACCGCCGTGGCAAGACCGATAAGGATGCAATGATGTTAATTCTTGCCGAAGGCATCCGATAGAAATGAACAGTAAATATTATGTCAATAGAATCACACGGCCCACAATTTACACCGGAACATCCGCCTAAACCGGAAGTGTCCCAAGCTGAACGGGATCTCAATGAGATTATCCCGATTTTAGCGCACGGCTTAGTTCGCAGAATTGAGCAGAAGGGATTCTCCGGCAAAGTCCGAGTACAAGCTATGGCTGGTGATTCTTGGGGTGTCGCAAAAAGTCCGGATAATTCAACAGATATCCCAAACGTCATTATTTATCCTCGCGAATCGCTTGCTGGTGATAGACGAGTTGTTAATGCACAACTTCGACATGAAATTGGAAACTTAAACTACCCAATTGATGGTGAATTAAATGCTTTGCGTGGCTGGTGTTATGAAAATAAAGTCGCTCCGGAACTTTTAACATCGTTGGTAGAAGCAACTCACGAAGCATCGGTCAACTATTTGGAGATGCAGAATTCACACAGTGATCAGCCAGAGGAAAACTTCCGTGCCTTATATGAGCAAGAAATAAATACGCAAGAAATTGCGAATGGTATTCCTCAATCCGCCCCTTATAAGCAAGCGGTTGATCTTACGCTCCTCTACTCCCTTTCTCAGGTAGGGCTCGTTCAGTCCGAGCAATTTGAGCAAGCTCTTAAAAGTGCTCATCCAGCAGTACAAGAAATTTTTGATAAACAAACACGATCTGTTTTAGATCAAAGTGTCAAAATGGCGGTACCAAAGAAACAAGTGCAATTGGTGCGTGATTTTATTTGGCCAAAATTTTCAAAATTGGTCGCCTTGTCCGGTCCATCACAAACGGAATCGGAAACAGCTAAGACCGGTGACAAGAAAGTCGAGATGAGCCCCGAGGCTTCCGCTCGAGCCCAGCAAGCAAAAGAGATACAGGAAAAGATGCAGAAGTTGATGGAAAAAATGAAACAAAAGCCTCAGAGCAAAGCTGGTAAAAAGCCGTCTCAAGAATCAAGTAAACAGAAAAAAGAATCAAAACAACCACAAAAACAAGAACTCAGTCCTGCGGAAAAACAGGAAAGAAAAGACGAAGAAAATCTTTTGGCAGAAAATCTCCAAGAACAACTTCAACAGGCTAAGGAAAAATTAGAAAAATTACAAAAATCTGGTCAACAACCGGAGGTTCCGAAACCGCAAGAAAAAGCTTCCATGCAAGAAATCGGCAAACAGGCCGAGCAGATGAAAGCCGAAGCAGAAAAAGCAATGCAGGAAGCCAAAGAGGCCGGTGCGGACGAAATCACGGAAGAGCAATTGCAGAAGTTAAAAGAACAGTTGGAGCAGTTAGAGGAGGTTGCCAAACAAATTGCAGAAAGTGGAGCTTTGGAAGAAGAATTGGCAAAACCGGAAGAAGAACCGATAAATTATAACATTAAAGAATACGGCATCAACGAAGCGGAACTGACTCCCGAACAATTAGAGAATTTGCAAAAGGTTCGCACGTTTGCCCAAGGTACATCAAAAGCATACCGCACAGTCATGCGTCTTTTGATGACTGGCTATCAACAAAAAAATCCAAACTTCACGGACAAAATGATACAGAAAATGATGGAGCATGGATATGATGTGCCAGATTTTTCAATACACGGATCACAATCAGCTCAAGAATTTTTATCACAGCGAGAAGAGCTTGGCATAGATAGTTTTAGTGATAATTTTTTGGTTAATTTTCAGTTGCCAAAACCTTTGGCAAAATTTTGGTATAAAGGTGGCAATGGGAGCAAGTCTCAACCAGTAAAAGATGGTGAAATTGAATGGGGGCATTTTTATAGAATGTGCATGCCCGTAATTTATAGCGGAGTCGATCGGGCGCAGATGTCCGGTCTTTATCTGAATCGTTTGAATCAATTTGGTCAGCACGACCCTAAAAAATATTATTATCTTTGGGAAACTATAGACCTGGCGCAAGAAAAGCAAAAACAGGAGGACGAAGCGCTTAAGGAAATGCAGGAACAGCTGAAAGAGATGAAGGAAAAATTGGATGAGATGAACAAGCAGGCCGGAAAGTCCGATGAAAAGGATGAACAAGCCGGACAAAAATCCGAAGGTGCTGAAAATCAAAAACAACAAGACGAAAAAGGTGTCGGCGAAAAACAACCGGACAATCAATCATCCAAGGAGTCCGGACAAAGCGGAAAAAAAAGCGAAGGCTCTGATCAAAAGTCCAACGAGCAGAAACAATCTGGTCAGGAAAAGCAATTTTCTGAACAAGGAGAGAATAAACCGTCGGCACAAGAGCTTAAAGAGCAAATTGATGAATTAAAAGAGCAGGTTGACCAAATGATCAAAGACGCGGAAGAGCGAGGCGACCAAGCCGCGGTAGATGAGCTGAAAGAGATGACGGAACAGCTCGAGCAAATGTCAGAAAAACTCGAAAAAGGCGAACAGGGAGAAGAGGGTGAATCCGGCGAGCAGGGAGAGGGTCAAGAATCTGAAGGGCAAGATGGTGAGTCCGGCGAAGGTGAGGGACAGGGCGAAGGATCTGGTCAATCTGGCTCCGGGCAAGGCCAAGGTCAAGGTGAAGGTGCAGGAGAAGGTGGTCAAGACGGATCACAAGGCGGTCAGCCGGGTAAGGGTATGGGGCAAGGTGGCGGTAAGCGGGGCGGACAAGAAGGAATGGGTCAGGATCCTGGCCAACCCGGAGGCGCAGAAGGATCTGTTGAAATGAGTGGTGGGATGCCTTCCCCGGGAGAGATGAAAGAATTGATGGATCAGATGCAAGATATGTTAAATCAGGCCAAAGAACAAGGCGGAATGCCGGGATCTGGTCAAGAAATGATTGATCAATTACTTGAAAAGCTTGATCAGATGCAACAAAGTCTCGAGTCTGGAGGAAGTCCACAAGATATGGCCGGACAAATGCAGGAAGCAATGCAACAAATGTCAGAGATGATGGGTGGTGAACCCGGACAAGGAGAGGGACAGCGTAGTTTTGGTGAACATGATCAGTCAACCGAAAAACATTCTGGTGGTCAATTAGACGAACAGGGATTTGAAAAATCAAAAGTGGAGGATCAGTCAAACCCTCATGATCCTAATCATCAGGGCGGAGCAGGTAATACAGTCGAGGGAGAGGGTGTCACTTTTAGTCGTCCAGACCCAAGTCTTTTGGCACAATTAAGAAATGCCGAAACTTTGATAGGAAGTAAATTTACCCAACAGGATGAAAATGGAACTTTCGTATCGAAAGAGATTGCTACCGAGGAAGTATCAAAAATAAGTAAGGAACAATTGGCTGAAATTGAACGTAAATCAACCGCACAATTATCAAATTTGGAAGAATTGAAACGTCAGCACCAAGCAAAAACCGAAGCTCTTTATAAGGAGATGTCTGGATTAGAGGGTGAAGCGTTGCGACTTTATGTTGAGTACATGGAGTCAATGAAAGATTTGACAGACGATCTAACAGATTTCTTTATTGAAAAATTTGATCTTGATAAAGATTATATATACGAAAGAAATCAAAGACGAGGTGCGCGACTTCAACGAGGATACACAAAAAATATTTTAGGAACAAAAGATGGACGACCCGTTATCAGTCCGAGATCTTTTGAAAGGAAGCGTACTCCAGAAATGCCCCAGTTTGTGTGGACTATTATTCTTGATAACACAGGATCGGTTGGAGGTATGATTGAGGATGAAAAGAAATTAGCCACAGCTCTAATGGAAGTTACAAAACGGTTAGACATACCTTTTGAAATGGTTATTTATACAGAGGGTGGATATCAGTTCCTAAAAACATTTGAGCAGGAAGCATATGGAGATGATTTACAAAAAGCTGTTCTACTCCAAGCATCTATTGGTAATCAACAAGACACTGACCTCTTGCGCGCCGCCTACGCTAGCCAAACACGCTATGCTGATAAATTTAAACGAGCTCATAATTTTATTTTCTTTTTAACTGATGGATTGGCTTGTAGCGCAGACTCATTGTATGATTTGGTTAACAAGTTCAAGAAAGAAACCGTTATCTTGGGAGTTGGACTTGCTCGAGGAGCTGAATCTATTAAAAAAGAGTTTGGAAAAAATGCGTTGGAAGTTCCAGACTCAAAACAATTGTCAACCAAATTTATTAGGAAGGTCGAGGAGTTGATAGATCAAACATTTGATTAATTTAAAAACTATGAGCAAAAACTTTGAATCACAATTTAGCCAAATAAACAATTTACTGAACGAGGTTGAACAATCAACCAGTGGTAAGCGTTTATTAGCGGAAATAGACGATTTCTGTGTTGAGATTGATACCGGCTTGGAAACAAGAAAAGATGAAGTTTTGAAATGGCCGGATGAACGCAAAAGAAAAGAAGCAGTGGATTCCGAAGACCCATTTGTTTTAAATTTATTATCAATGGATGAAAATTTTAATGTTCGTACATTGTCAGCATGCAATCCTAAAACCCCATCAAACTCCCTTCGACGTTTGGCCGAGGGTGCAAATGATTATGTAAAAATGGTTATAGCTAACAATCCCAACTCATCCCCTGACATTCTTGATCGCATTTCCGAATTAAGCGGAGAACAAGAAGTACTGGATGCTGTGAAAGGAAATGGAAATGTTTCGACAGTCACCAAATACAAAATAGAAAACAGAATGTAAACAGTAGTTTAAGCTAAAAGCACGGTCTCAAGCCGTGTTTTTGTTTTGCCACAAACATTGACATTTGGTGTTGACATTTGGCTCATTAAATGCTATACTCTTATGTCTGGTTGGTATGGTGTCAACCAGACGAAAACAGTTCTTTTGAAAGGAGGAAAAGCCAATGGGAAAGAAGATTCTCTGGATGTCTCGGCACGAACCGCATCAGAGGCAGATTGAGACTCTGCGTAACACTTACGGTGGCGACACTGTAGTGGAACAGGAGTCCAGACCCTTCGATGACGCACGGCAAATCGCCAAGCGGTACCGTGAGGGACACTACGATGACATGGTCATCGTGGCTCCGCTCTCGGTGATTCAGGTGCTCTGCAATGAGGGCATCAGGATGCTGTGGTCGGAGGCTGTCGAGGAAAATGATCCGTCCAAGGTCGAGTTCCGTGGCGCACGTGGACAGGGATTCCGATTCGTTCGGTTCCGCCGCATCAAGCGTGTCGCTCTCGAATTCGAGGACTAACCCACGTAATTGAAACGCACACAACGAGTTTATGAGGTTTCTCCAACAAAAAACCTCGACCTTTTTGAGTATATTTGCTAAAATATAAGTGTATTTAAAAAGGTCTTTTCATTTCTCTCAATTCGATGTCCCGCCATTCCGCCGAAAAGTTTTGGGGGCGAAGCCCAAGCAGGCGGGCAAAAATTCCTTCCCCCCAACCCCCTTCCTTTTTGCCCGCCCGAGCGATTGGATTTTAAAATTCGGAATTCGGATTTTCGTCAAAAAAAGTTC
>Ga0075925_105_pt1 | contig 74853 bp, 84 predicted proteins | sample RifGroA2_FD_67905 | JGI IMG/M metagenome (GOLD analysis project Ga0075925, IMG submission 67905) | Parcubacteria bacterium GW2011_GWA2_40_23
TTGTGGCTTTTGTGGATGTATATACTCATATACTCCATTTTAACACACTTATGGTTCCGTGGCAGAGCCACGGGGTATTAAACCCAGAGATGGAATAAACTTTTCTATGTCCTCTCTAATTAACAACCTAGAAATATCAACATTCTTTTGTAATCCAAAACTTGGCGCATGAGAAAATCCAACATATTCAATTTTTTTGTTTAAATATTTTATATGTTTTATAGCGGGAATTAAATCCGTATTAGACGAAATTAAAATTGCCGTATCATAATAATTTTCATAAGCACCAATTATCATATCTGTAGCAATTTTTACATCAACACCTTTCTCATGGAACTTACCATTACTTTCCATTAAGTAACCTCTTTTAATACAAATCCCCTGTTTCTCTAGATTACTAAAAAGACGTTGTTGTTCCTGCCTCATAGAAGAAGCCTTAATAGAATCATTCTTTACTTTCACAACACCGACATAATATCTGATCGAGACTACTTGTCTTTCTCTGGACAAAAACTCAGATAAGCCCTTATAACTAAACTCTGTAGTCTTCTCTACTTTTAAGTCTTTTAGCTTGTAATAAAGATTACTGCCATCAATATAAATGGCTACTTTTTCTATTTGATTGACCATATAATATAAAAACCCACCGTGTCCCCTTGCGGGAACAGAGTGGGTGGTATTAGCGAAGTAAATCATCCAACCAGATATGTATTTCAGCTGAGATTACACAATATCATGCCAGTAGCATTCTGTCAATCCCGTCAATTACATTATACTTCATACAAATATTATGTAAATCGTTTTGTGTATAACTACACCAAAACATTTTGTAAAAAAACACTCCCCCATGCCTGGCACGGAGGAGGAGTCTCTTCTTAGTAATCTTGGACCAGACCAGGCGGAACAATGTGTCCTTTTTCTTTTTGCGATCATTGTGCGCTTCGCTTACTATGATTTACATGATTTAATGATTAGCATGATTTTAACACATGATTACAAAAAATGATCACTGTGATTTCACGCAAAACAAATTCAGATAAAACAAATTAGGAACACCGCGAGCGGTATTCCTTTTTGGAGAAGCAAACAGGGAGCACAGTATCATTAATTACAAAACAATCTCCTTAAAATCCTCCACGCCCAATTCCTTACGGCTGAGATTTAGACACCCGCGACGTTTATGTGCACCATTTAAACAACGTCGAGCTAAATTTTCGACAACCTTTTGATCGAAACCTTCAATCACTGGCAAAGGTTTTAATTGCTCGCGACTGCCATCAACATCAAATCCTTTTTGGATTAATGAAATCATAATTGTATCCAGGTTTGGATATGTGGCACCGAGTTGATCTTCGTCGCCGCCGGCAATGGCCAAACCATCATCTGGTTTAGCCGCAACTATTTCAGCCGGAACTTCCAAGAATCGCGCAACGTCGAACAATTCCAAACCTTTTAACAATTCCTGAATCATGCCAAAGTCCCCCACATCACCGTGATGAGTCCAAAACGCCATCCAACATTCTGATTGATTGTCCGTTGAAAGAACTAAACCTGAACCAAGCAATCGAGCAACATTATAAGTTCCGAGCATCATACGTGAACGAGCTTTGATATTGCCATGAACTATCTTTTCATCCCAAGCGAGTGTTTGATCGTCTGGTGCTAAACCTGCTTCTCGACGAATCGCTAACACTGAAGTTTCGATCGGACTTAAATATTTATTTTCAATGAAATCATAAACGTCCGACAAATCTATTTTGATTTCGTGTGCATGGAATTTTTCTATGGCCGCTCGCCCCAATCGTTCTGCATCATCTTTTGAGTGACAAGGCATAATCAAACCAACAGAAACCAATTTATAATTTTCAGCTTCAGCTAATTTGCAGGCTCTTTCGGCTAATCCAAGCGTAATGGCGCTATCTAGTCCGCCAGATGATCCAGTTACAAGAAAATGTAAACTGTTTTCTTTGCAATAATTGTAAAGACTCTTGGTAGCACGTTTTACCAACTCTTCGATTTTCTCTTGTTTTAATTTGTACATAATGATTTGTCACCAGTAACCGGTAACCAGTAACCAGCATGGTAATGCTAATAACTAATTACGGCTACTAATAATCAATTTTTATATAAATTATTTTTGATGATATACGCCTCGACTTCTGGCAAAACCAAATCGGAAAATGATTTACTTTGAGTCACCCGTTTTCTAATTTCTGAACTGGAACCACAATGGTCAAATGGCACTGAAATATTTTTCGGTGGTAAATCTGCGGGGCTGGCGGGCATATCAACTCGAGTAATAACAGCAAAGTTTAAATTCTGCCAAAGTTCTGGACCGCGAAACCATGACGACTGAATTTCTGACTGACCTCGGCTACCACCCTGGATAAGATCTGTACCAACTGCATACCACAAATTATCACCATATACTTTTTGCAATTGCTTATCTAATTCATACGTTCGCGTGTACTCGCCTTTTTCCAAATCAATAAATGAGATTTCACATTTCTTTAAATCGACAAATGTTTTTTCGATCATGTGACGCTTTTGCTCATCAGTTATATTTTTATGGCTAGCTTTGTCTGGACGGAAACCGCAAGGCAGAATAATAACTAAATCAAACTGTTTAGCTAAAGCTTTAACAATTTCACGGTGATGAATCCCCGGCGGATTAAAGCTGCCACCAAAGACCACTATTTTAGATTGTTGATTTATAGAATTCATATTATTTCTTTAATGTCGCTAACTCTTCTATTTTGACAGTTGCAACCAAACGATCACCTTTTTGCTGAACTACATCACCAAAATCATCACTAAAAGTTCCATCGGGCAACATAACTACATTATTATAATCGTAATGATCTTGATGGATATAATTCCAAAACTCGAACCCGTCCGTGTCAGTATAAATAATTTCAAACTTGCTTTTGTGTGACACAGTAAATTGATGCGCTTTTTCTAAATCTGCAAAAACACATTGATTATCTTCTTTAAGTTCTTCACAAAAAGTTAACTTTAAATTATTCTTTTTGCAAAACTGGTAAATTGGATCAATATTTTTAGGATAGATGTAGGCATTCACCCGAACCTGACCAAATTTGGAAACTTCAACAATCTTTGCCTGATACTGAGCGCAAGAAACTGGCACATTTACTATATCACAGTATTCGACTTCATCTAAAGTTGACAAGGAAAAAGTAATATTATTTACACCAACATTAAATAAATTTTTATAGAATCCGACCGATCCACTACCATTGCTTGTTACGGAAATTGAAACATCTGGCCAGATTTGTCTTAACACTTTAATGTAATTACTGAAATTCGGAATAGTGAATATCTCGCCCCCCATTAAAGTAATATAAGTGGGCGTATATTCGCCCGAGATCTCAACCATGTGTTGCTGAAATTCAGACAACGGCATAATCGCTCCAGTTTTCTTTTTTTGATAACAAAACTTACAACGATAATTGCATTGATAAGTTAACACGATTCTTAAACCTAACATCTTTTTAATATCGTGGCGCAAAGATAAGAATTTCATATGGGTTGTTTTTCTTCTTATTAATTAATTTAAAGCTGGTAAAATATTTTTCGGGGTTGCGATACTCTTCACTCCAAACAATTTCGGGCCGTGGGATAATTCCGCGATACCACAGCCGATCCCAAAACTTATTTGATTCATAATTTTCTGCGGCCGGCTCCACTATCATTAACTTTCCCTTTTTATTAATAATACGTTTCATCTCTTGATCTAATTTTTCTGCATCGAGTACATGATGAAAAACATTTTTCAGACGTACCAACTCGCAACTTTTATCTGGCAGGTCGAGCACCTGGCAATCTTTGACATAATAATCTGGTCTACCAGCAATGTCCGCTGTTTTGAACCCTGGTTTAGGTTGATAGCCAGAGCCATAATCTAATTTAATTAATTTAGTCATATTAGTATCTTTAATTATCTTCTCTAAAAGCTTACGAATCTTCACAAGCTTTATGGAGCGGCGAATTACGTGTGACGTAATTCGCCGAAAGACTCAGTTGACGATCTCGACCCGAGCCGCGAACAAGCGCTTGAACATGAAGCCGGCACTCTCCTCCGCGATGGCTGGCGAGTACTGCCGGAGGATCGAGGTCTTGAAGCCGAACTCTACGCCATCGAGAGCCGTCTCGCCCGCGCAGTAGTCGAAGGCCAGACCGACCACCACGATCTCGGTGATTCCGTTGGCCCGCAGGAACTGCACGAGGTCGACGGGCAGCTCGACACCGTTCCACATCAACTTGCCAGGGAAGGACGAGTACGGGTGCGTGTTCAAATCGTAGCCCTTGCGGAAGATGGCGTCGACCAGGTCGATGCGCAGCCCCGGGTAGAACTTGGCTTCGTCAGTTCCAGTCATACCGTGATCCGGCCAGACCTTCTTGGGGTTGCCGTCGATGACCACGTCCGTGAAGGGATCCACGCCGTGAGTGGAGGCGAGGTAGAGGTTGCCGGGCCGGTGCTCTTCGTAAGATGCGACCACGAGATCGAACTTGCCGTTCTCGTCGCCTTCCATGATGAGCTTGTTGATGCCAGGGATGGTTTCCTCGGCGCCGGGGACCGGCAGGCCGCCGTTTTTGAAGAACGCGCCGCACAAATCGACCAGAATCAGAGCTCGCTTCGTTTTCATGATAGCCTCCATGTGAGTTGATAGGCCAAACAACGGAATCACGTTGTCGACCATGTCTGGTGTAACGAACCGCATGAACGGAGGAAACTCTTGCCTAGCTGTTGCCGCGTGCATGATCGCCTCCTTCTTGTAACGAACAGTTGTGAGATAATCTCCCACGATTATGGATTCAAGCTCCTACTGAGTTGAATCCACAACGTAAGAACTTAACTACTTGTTTTCAGTTATGATTGATAACTGTCCGCAAGCTGCACCCGCTTTAACCTCAGCTTCAGTGGCAATGGCCAAGGCTAACTTGTAACCATGTGCCTTCAATGTCTTAACCTGCTCCATTAACTTGTTTTCGCGGTTCATACTTTTATATGTTATTTATTAGGCTAAATTTTTGGCTGTTATGACACCGGATAAATGATTCTTGGTCGAAATATTATTTTCATTAAGCGGACTTAGCTTGATAAAGATTGAATCGGCTAAAAAATATTTTTCAATCTTCTCGGCATCGAACTCATTGTCATCGCAGAGTGTAAAATTTAATGTCACTTTACGCTCAGAAACCTTCTTCCACTCATCAGCAAATTCTTTAAGCTCGGCTAGCTGATATTTCTTTACTGGTTGGAGAAAATCGCGTTGTTTATCGTCAGTGGAATGAACTGAGAACTGAAATTGGATGAAATCATCTTGGTATTCTTCAACAATTTTCTTTACCTCCTCAAAAAATTCTTTTGTACCAACTTTCGGACCAGCCGTGCTAAGTGCTACGGTTGCGTGCGGATATTTATTTTTAATGAGTTTGATCGCTTTTAAAACTTCATCTTTATTCATGACTGGCTCCCCCATTCTAGTGAACAGAATTCTGAATTCTTCAGCGTCTGTTGGTTTAAACCTGTCTTGATTCTTTTCAACAATGAAGTCGACTTGAGCTAATATTTCTTCGGCTGTTAAATTGCGCCATTTTTTTAGAGCACCGGTCGCGCAAAAGGGACATCGTACAGGGCAACCACTCATGACAGAGACACCGATCATCCAACGATCTTTACGTGAGCCGAAATTAGCTAGAACTAATTCGTTGGTGCCTCTGGCCTCCGCATCGCGCGTAATCATCGGCAAAAAGGTATCAGTAGTTTCAATGGGGTAATCATCTTCAGTGCGAAGTGCATACACAGAGCCATTGGCGAAGTTTCGAGAGGCAGTAACTTTGAAGTTAGACATAAGATTAAGGTTAGTTATTTAGTTAGTGTTCTTTTGACACTTTCATCATACATCCACATCATAGCGTACTTTGTACACTATGTCAAGAGCTTACTGTGATTTACATAATTAAGCGCATGATTACTATGATTTAATAGCTAAATTAAGACAAAAACAATTACTATGATTTTCATGATTAAATGATTGCCCTGATTAAACAAAACAAAAAAGACATCCCTTCACAGAGACATCTTAACTATTTTAGTTTAAATCACATGATTATAAGTCTTCTCTTTAATAAACCGGTCGCTCCCAACCAGAAGTATCGACTCTCGATAAATCACACCTAGCTTCTACCTGTTCCCTGGAAACTCTCGCCCCTTCATTAAATTTAATCTTTTTTTCTGCTTCTTCAAAACCAATAGGATAAACACCGTTCATATCATGCAAGAAAAAAAATACATTTTCTTTTCCAAAAACCTTTACTCTAGTTCTCAGGGCCGACAAAGAAATAAGACTCCCGCCCTCAATTCGCTCCGCACCCAGAGCCTTGGCTTCAGCAACAAATACACGCATTAATCTACTCCCGATGCCAACCTTACTAAAATTTGCAATCCTAGTATTTGTTTGGAATAAATTTATTTTTGCTGTCTTTTCTTGCTTATTAACCAATCCATCAATATAACATTCATACGGTAATGATATCGTTAATATATCAGGGATACCCTCAGTCGGATTGCCAGGAGTTAAAACAGCCTGAGGTCGAGCTGCGGCTATTTCAACAATCATCTCTTTTTTTCTCTGCTCGCTAATTGTTGGAACATCTAATTTCTGTAAAATTTCATTCATATTATATTCTCCAGCTAAATCACATGATTATAAATCTTCAATTTCGTAGTCGTTGCCTTATACAATTGTGCCGGTCGCCCCATCTCCTGCTTGACTTGATCAACCGGTTCCACAAAATCAATCGCTAAAATTTTCTTGCGAAAATTGCGCTTATCAATTTTCTTATGATAAACAGCTTCGTAAACTTTTTGTAGATCACTCAAAGTAAATTTGTCAGGAAGCATTGAAAGGGCTACATTACTATATTCAAATTTCCATTTTAATCTCTGCCACGCATATTCTAAAATATCTCGATGTGATTTCCCAAACGCCAAAGTCGGTAAACTGTTGATGTCAAACCACTTGGCTTCGGCCGCATCATCACTTGCATTTAATTTTATTTTTTCTGGATTATTTACTAAATGAATATAAGCCACGGAAATAACACGGCCACGAGGGTCGCGCTTAACATCACCAAAAGTGTAAAGCTGTTCCAAATATGCGCTTTGACTTAAACCAGTTTCCTCATGTAATTCTCGCAAGGCGGCTTGTTCCAAACTTTCTGTTTCACGCACAAAACCGCCTGGGATAGCCCAAGCCCCCACGCCAGGTTCAAACTTGCGACGGACTAAGAGAACTTTTAATTTATTTTCGATAAATCCAAAGACAACGATGTCAGCGGCCAAGAGCAGTCGCCAATCTTTAGTGACTTCATTAAATGATTTTGCTTTGGGCATAAAATAAATTTAAATTTAACAAACCCAGTGTATCATATTAGTGTCCTTTATACAATCAATTTTGATAAAAAAAGGCCGCACACCTTGATGCCAAGATGTGCGGAAAAAAACGTCTCTTTCAGAAACAGATTACTGATAAATCGGGAATCGGTGCCTGCGCACGACCTTCAACGGCAACTTTCCTCCAGTCTCAAGCCGAGCAGCGAGCTGTTCCCCTCGCTCCTGGACGGAAACGATGAACAGTGCTCGCGTAAGACGCCGAGCTGAGGCGACGAAAGCCACATGACTGACGTTGCCCGTCTCGTCGTGAAGTTCGAGCTTCGTCTGCTGCCCCGCTCTGCCATACCAGTATTCGCTTGAACCGCTGCAACCAGCCTGGACTTGCAAATACCAGTTCAGTTCCCTTCTCGCCCTTCCGTGAGGAGCGAGCGAATGCTTCAGACCGGAAAAAACGATGGGAAGTGGTCTCAAACACTCATTCATGATCAGTCCCTCCCGTGTGAGTCTCTAAAAAAACATTAGCATCAATTTATGTAGAAGTAAAGCGTCAACGTACCTAGAATTCCTTTTTTTGTGATCTTAATGTAAAATTGGATTAAGGGAAAAGGGATAAGTATTAAGGGTCATAAATCTTCCTTAACCCTTACCCCATAATACTTACCCCAAATTAATTCCTTAATTATATTATATGAGTACCCTACAAACAATCTTAATAATCGCCGGCTTTGCCGTTATTCTCTACTTATTATTATTTAGAAAAGAAAAACAGAATCCCGAATCAATGCTTCTAGTCCAAGAACAAATGAAGGAACTACGTCTAACGCTAAATACCCAACAGGGCGACATGCAAAAAACATTGCAAACCCAATTTTCTCAAAGCACACAAATCGTGCGCGACGTAACTGAGAGATTGACCAAGCTCGATGAAACCAATAAACAAGTCATGGGTTTTGCTGAGCAACTTCAAAGTCTGGAGAACATATTGAAGAATCCAAAGCAACGCGGAATTTTAGGCGAATACTTTTTAGAAACACTTCTAAAAAATGTTTTTGCGCCCAGCCAATATCAAATGCAATACAAATTTGCTGATGGCGAAATCGTGGACGCGATTATCAAAGTCAAAGATTCGATAATTCCAATCGACTCTAAATTCTCATTAGAAAATTACAACAAAATCTTAGCTGAAAAAGATCCAACCCGTCATGAACAATTAGAAAAAATCTTTAAACAAGATTTAAAAAATAGAATTGATGAAACTTCTAAGTATATTCGTCCCGCTGAAGGCACAACTGACTTTGCCTTCATGTTCATTCCGTCCGAAGGTATCTATTACGACCTACTGATTAACCAAGTTGGTGCTGTCAAAGTCAATACGCGTGATTTAATCGAATATGCTTTCAACGATAAAAAAGTGATTATTGTTTCGCCAACTTCTTTCTATGCTTATTTGCAAACAGTCATTCATGGTTTACGCAAAATGCAGATAGAGGAACAAACCAAAGAGATCATTAAGAACGTCCAAAAGCTACAGCAACATTTACTTGTCTACGATGATTATATGAAAAAAATGGGCAATAATTTAGGGACTACAGTTAACATGTACAACTCAGCTTATAAGGAATTCAAGAAGATCGACAAGGATGTTTTAAGTGTTTCTGGCCAAGGCGGACAAATTGAGACTTTAGAAATTGAACGACCGAAAATAGAATAGGCCTTGACTTAATGGCTAAAAATGGATATTATATTCCCGTGAAGTACAGCCTACGTCTGACTTCATGGCAAGCTTAAAAAATTAACTCTTATATTTTCACAAGAATATGCCAACAAAAAGACAAGCTTACAAGGCGCTGCGCCAAAGTAAGAAACGTGCTGAAAAGAATCACATCATTAAAGCGACTTTAAAAACTACTATCAAAAAAACCCGCCAAGCCATCGTAGCTAAAGAAATGAAGCTCGAAGACTTACAAAAGGCTTTAAAGCAAATTGATAAGGCTGCACAAAAGAAGATTCTTAAAAAGAATACAGCTAGCCGCAAGAAATCTCGCATCATGAAGCAATTTAATAAGACACAGGTCAAATAAAAAAATAGTAGGGAACAAAAATTTTTGTTCCCTACTATTTTTTTATTTCAACCCAACAATCATCAAATCAAACATCAACTCAAAATTAATTTTGGCTGTTTTTAATTTTATTTCGAAGTCTAAAAGTTTATTATAAATATCTTTTAATTCTGGTAACGAAAACTTGCCGCATTGTTGCATGGTTTTTTGGACTACGAATGGGTGCATATGCAATTCGCTCGCTAGTTCATTGGCAGACAAATTTCCTTGGCTCAAAGCTTCTTTAATTTGTAAATTGATTCGGAATTGACGCTCCAACATAGTCAATAAATAAACATCGTTTGCACCGCTATCTATTTGATCTTGAAATAATTTCAGTGCTTTTGCTCTATTCTTAGTTCCGATGGCATCCATGAGCTGAAAAATGTCGTCGTTGAATTTGCCTTTGACTAACAGGTCAACATCCACTACCATGATTTCATGATTATCAAGATTAACATGATTGTAGTTGGAAAGTTTTTTTATTTCACAATCAAGTTGCCATAAATCATTACCCACCATGGCGATTAAAAGTTCCAAAGCCTTGGGGTTGAACAAAGCATTTTCTTTTTCAACGGCTTTTTTAACCCATATAATTAAATCTTGATTCCGTGGCAACAAATATTCTTTAACTTCTGCAATTTTCTTTTTCTCTAAGTCTTTAATAGCTTTAAATAATTTTCCGCGGGCATCTGGTTTGTCATCTTCAATAAAAATCGCAAAAAAACCGTCGGAGAGTTTATCAATTGAGCTCAACAACAATTCCTGAAGGTCTTTATTGATTTTAATATCCAAAAAGTTTTTTAAAATGACCAATTTGTTATTCCCAAAAAGTGAATTAACCTGCAAGGCATTTTTAATGTCTTTAATCAGTTCATCCTTATTCCCCTTTTCTTTATAATCAAACTTAGCAATATTCAAACCAGAATATTTTTTACTAAAAACCTCAGACCAGAGCTTAACTTGTTCGAAAATTTCATAGTCATTGGCGCCAAACCACAGGAATAATTGTTTTTGTTTTTCTGCCATATGACTTATCTTACAAAGAAATAGGGTAAATGACAACTTGACGAAAAAAAATAACAAGGGTAAGCTTATATGATTTGCTATGTGTGTAGCAAAGTGTTCGTTGAGGGACAACCCCAAGGCTGGAGGTGTGCGATGCTGAACTCGGTTCGGAACTACTTCAAGGACTTCGGTCAGCTCTTCCAACTGCCGCGCGAGTTCTGGACGATCCAGGGGCTGAACTTCGTCTACTGCGCCTTCTACTTCACCTTCGTGACGATGAGCACCCTGCACCTGAGCCAGGACGTGGGCTTCAGCGACGAAGGCGCCGGACTCCTGTTCGGTGTCTTCATGTTCGGCACGGCCATCATCCAGATCGTCCTCGGTCCGGTCATGGACATCCTGGGCTTCCGCAAGACGCCCCTGCTGGCTGCGGCCATCATCACGGTCGGCATGCTCGGCATCGGCCTCGTCCCCGTTACGCTCGGCGCCACGGATCAGGCGCGTACGCTCATGGTGCTGTTCTACATTATCGCCATGGTCGGCAACGGCCTCATGTTCCCGGTTCTCACGGCTGGCGTGAAGCGCTACAGCAACTCCGAGACGCGCGGTGCAGGCTTCAACATGTGGTACCTGACCATGAACGTCGGCGCGATGCTGACCTTCCTGATCGACTTCATGCGCAAGCCCCTCGAGGACAAGGCCACCACCGAACAGCTCGCGATCTTCCGCGATGCCGGTGGCAACGTCAACATCATTTGGTACCTGGTCGCACTGCTGATCCTCTCGGGTCTCATCGTCTTCTTCTTCCTCAAGAAGGAAGACCAGTTCCCCGAGTTCAACGCTACCGCTGAAGATCTGGCGAAGGCCAAGGAACCCAAGCCCAAGCAGCCCTTCGGCCAGACGATGAAGGAAATCTGGGCGGACAAGGGCTTCCGCAAGGTGCTCGCGCTCCTGTTCTTCACGATCCCGGCGCACATCCCCTTCGTGGCCATTTTCGTGATCTTTCCCAAGTACTACACGCGCGTGATCGCCCCGGACGTGGATCTCGGCTTCCTCGCGTCGATGAACCCGATCATCATCATCGCCGGTCTGCTGCTGTTCGCTCCTATCCTAAAACGCTTCAGCGTCTATTGGGTGCTGGTCGTCGGCATGTTCATCGGTGGTGCGTCCTGCCTGGTTCTCGCGATCCCGCCGAAGTTCCTCGGTTCGGTCTTCGGTGCTTCGGACATCGGCAGCATCTACCTCACCATGGTGGGCATCCAGATCGTGGTCTTCGCCATGGGCGAGTTTGTGTGGAGCCCGCAGCTCCAGGCCTACGTCGGCGCCATCGCCCCCGAGGGCAAGGAAGGCACCTACATGGGCGTGACTCGCTACCCCTACACCCTGGCCAAGCTGCTGGGTGGTGCGGTGGGTGGCCTGCTTCTCGCCAAATACTGCCCCGAAGGCGTGAAGCCGCTCATCGAAGCGGGCACGCTGGCCTACTCCAAGAGCCCAGAGTTCATGAACCTCATTCTGGCCCTGTTCGCGCTCTCGAGCCCGATCGCCCTGCTTCTCATGAAGAAGACGTTCTACGTCGAGAACAAGGCGACGGACATGGATACCGTTACCTTTTGGGTGCTTGAAAAGGTGTTTTCTTCGCTAAATTATGCTAAGATTTCAATGTTTAACTAGTTAAAGTGCCAAATATGACAAAACGATAACAGCCCAGCGAGGACAAGATGCACATTGCAGACGCGAATCCACAAATCTTCAGACATTTCATGAAAAGAAGTGTATGGTATCTTTCCATGCCCTTCCCGACCGCAGTCACCATGCCCATGAGTAGAGCATCAAGAGAAAGAGTTCTCGGTCAACTCCAGACCGAATGGGGCAAAGGCAATAGCTCCTTCGCCGAGATTCTGCACAGCCTGCGTGATGCCGAAGCCGAAGACCTCGCCTTAGCCGTGGAACTGTACATCCTCAGCGCCGGTGGTTTCTACGCCAACCGCGTTGCTCACATGCGCGATTACCTGAAGCGACTCGATGAAGACTACCCCCACGGCGATGAATGCAGGAGAAATCTCTGCGAACGCGTCTTCTACAGCCTCATCGGCCTGCTCCGCGCCGTGCATTTCCTGACGTTCGATATTGCGCCGAACCGGCTCTCCAACCACCATCCCGATGAAGGCAACGCCCTCATCGTCGCCACGCAAGAGACCATGTGGAAATACCTGTCCTACCCCTTCCGCGACGGCTACGGACATGACGTCGAGGCCGAACTGCGCCAAGAGCTGGCGGCTGCGCTTCAGGACTACACCCAAGGCGCGGTCAGACCCCTCCCGAACAACAAGCAGCGCGTCATGCTGGGTCAGGTTCAAAGGTTGCTCCAAGGCAACGAGGATGGTTACTTACACCCCCTGAACGAATTCCTCTGCCGCGAGTTCCTCGCCGCTGGCCTCGCCAACTGCGACCGTCCCAGCATGCTCAAGATCATCATGGCCTTGAGACAAGCCTCATAATTCTCATCGGAGCCAGCATCATTGCTTGGCTCCGGTTTGTTGCGAGGAGCCAAAGTAAACAATTTAAGCGACGTTTACCCTGCACTCAGTCATCTGTAGTACGGGGAAGCAATCTCTTGATCATATCCCAAGGAAATGAATTAGAGATTGCCGCGTCGTCTTTCACTGCGTTTCGGTCTCCTTGCAAATCGGACGAAAACTGTGACTTGACAATCACTGACTTGACAATCACATACGAAATTGCTAATTTTAACTCTTCACCGCCAAAAGCGGGAAGACAGAAAAACTGCAGAGAGGTGATGGATCCCCGACAGAGACCCCAAACCGGAGCTTTCGCTTTCGCCAAGGACAACGCCGCCCTGGGCTTCCTTGGCTCGCTGGGGGCCTTCCTCGGCCGACGTGGGAACAAGGTCGTGAACGTCGTCTTCATGGATGGCAGCTCGTCCCTGAACGGCTACGGAGAGGCCCTGCGAGACGGCCTGAACGAGTACATCGCCAAGATCAAGGCCGCCGAACCCGGCGTCCAGCACGCCCTCATGGTGGTCAAGGTCCAGACCCAGTACTCGTTGCTCGTGCCCTTCTCCAGCATCGAGAACGTCAGCCCCATCAGCCACTTCGACACGGCCGACATGACGCTGCTCTGGATGCCCCTCTGGCGGATGATCCGCACGTTCACGAGCGTCTACGTCAACCTGACACCCGAACAGCAGAAGGAAATCCAGTTCGTCTTCGGCATCTTCACCGACGGCGAAGACACCGAGTCCGATCGTCGGTACTTCCCCCACATACTGGTGGAAGAAGTCAAGAAAGCCCGCGCCATGGGCTTCGAGTTCTACGTCAACGGCTACCGCATCAACGCGGCCGGCATCGCCGGTGCCATGGGCATGCCCACCGACAAGGTGCACGCCATCACGTTCGAAAAGAGCCCCGAGGGCATCCGCACCTCGAGCCAGACCTTCGCCGGCGTCAGCCTGTCGTTCTTCAAGGATGACGGCTTCAAGCCGCCCGCCGTCAATCGTCCGTAGTACGCAAACGGAGCCAGCAACATTCTGCTTGGCTCCGTATTTTTTGCCATGATTAACATGATTCTCTTGATTATCAGCCTAAACTTGTCGTAGATCTATGTTCTCTGATCTATATTCCATGATACATGCTGAATCCTAATAAATCTTTTCCATCTCCTGCCAATTCTTCCCTGCCTCAGTTTCAACTTTAATCGGCACTTCTAATTTATGAATTTTTTCCATTTTTTCATCAATAATTTTCGCTACCTGATCCACCATATCCATCGGCACTTCAAAGACTAATTCATCGTGAACCTGAAGCATCATTTTTATTTTATTACTGGTGACTGGTGACTGGTTACTGGTGACTAGTTTATTGAGTCCCTTAATTATCTTATAGACCTCGATCATCGCAATTTTCATTAAATCAGCTGCTGTACCTTGAATCGGCATGTTAATAGCCATACGTTCGGCGGACAAGCGCACTTGAGCAACACCGGAATTTATTTCTGGCAAATATCTGCGGCGACCAAATAATGTTTGGACATAACCATTGTCACGCGCTTCTTCTTTTATTTTATCTAAATAAATTTTAACGTCTTTGTAAGTTTCAAAATATTTTTCGATAAATTCTCGTGCACGTTCTCGCGAAATCTTTTTGCGCCAAGCCAAACCATAGGCACCCATACCATACAAAACTCCAAAGTTGACTTCCTTAGCCGCAGAACGCATTTCCTTATCGACTTTTTCGAGTGGGACTTCAAAAATTTTAGCCGCTGTTGTGGTATGAATATCTTCGCCACGTTTAAAAACATCCATCATGTTTTTATCTTTAGCGAGACAAGCGATGACGCGCAATTCAACTTGAGAATAGTCAGCCGAAACCATACGTTGACCACGATCAGCCACAAACGCTTTGCGAATTGCTTTGCCCCAATCTGTCCGAATTGGAATATTCTGCAAATTTGGATTGGATGATGACAATCTTCCCGTCGCAGTAATGGTTTGATTGAACTCTGTATGCACTCGACCGGTTTTTGGATTGATCAATTTCGGTAAAGCATCGACATAAGTTGATTGTAATTTAGAAAGCTCACGATAATCTTCGATGAACGGCACAATTTCATGTTGATCATGCAATTTTTCAAGTTCGACAGCCGCGGTTGAAATGCCAGTCTTAGTTTTACCTATTCCCTCGCGACTAATATTCAACTTTTCAAATAAAATTTCTTTGAGTTGTAATGGCGAACTAATATTAAATTCTTCACCAGCTAATTTATAAATCTTTTTAGTTAAGGCTTTTAATTGTTTGCTTAATTCTTTTGATAAAACACTGAGTTGTTCTTCGTCGATTTTGATTCCCGTGAGTTCCATCTCAACCAAAACTTCGACAAGCGGCATTTCGATTTCATCAAAAAGTTTTATCAGTTCATTTTCTTTCAATTCGTTTTGCAAAGGTTTTATCAACCGGAAAGTATAATCAGCATCTTCGCAAGAATAATCTGACACTTTGTTTTTGTCGACAAATGCGAGCGTGGTTTGTCCCTTGCCTTTGCCGATTAAATCAGTAATTTTAGTCATCTGATAGCCCAGCTCGCGGAAAACCATATCGTCGAGCTTGTGGGCTCGGGTACCAGGATTCAGCAGATATGAAGCGATCATGGTATCGAACCAAATACCTTCGACTTCAAGCCCATTGCACTTCAACGCCTTGATATCAAACTTCATATTCTGTCCGGCTTTCTTGACGTTTGGATCGGCAAAGATTGGTTTTAATTTTTCGAGGAATTCAGGCTTCGCTTCAACATAATAAGCCACGCCCTCTTCCCAGCAAAAACTAATACCCAGTAATTTTGCGAGAATAACATCGAGCCCGTCAGTTTCAGTATCAAAAACAAAAAACTCTTGTTGGTTTAATTTTTTCAAAAACTTTTCAAACTCAACTGCTGTTTGAATTAAAGTGTAATTGTGATTTGATTGTCTTTCGGTTCGTGCTTCAGTTTCAACTTCTGTTTTGCCACCAAGAACCGGCAAACGATTTAATAAACTTTTAAATTCAAGCTCCTGAAAGAGTTCATAAACATCTTCTTTGTTATAAGATTGCAAAGCGCATTTTTCTAAAGTGAAATCAATCGGCACATCGTGCACGATAGTTGAGAGAACGCGGCTTTGATATGCCTGATCTTTATTATCAATAAGCAATTGATACAACCGCTCCGTGACTTTTATGTTTTTATAAACTCCAACTTTAACTTTTTTATACATTTCTTCCATGGTGCCAAATTCTTTGACTAGTCCGAGCGCTGTTTTTTCGCCCACACCAGGAACTCCCGGTATATTATCTGACGGGTCACCACGCAAACCTTTATAGTCGATGAGTTGCTCGGGGCCAATTCCTTCATATTTTTCCTTAACTCCTTTGACATCATAAATAACCGTATCATTCATACCTTTGCGTAAAGTATAAACATGAGTATTCTCGTCGACCAACTGAAACGCATCTTTATCTCCCGTCACAATAATAGAAAGAATCTCATCATTATCAACACTTTTTTCATGACACAAAGTTCCAATCACATCATCAGCTTCAAAACCAGCTTTTTCAAAAATCGGTACATTCATGGCTTCTAAAACTTGTTTTAAAATTGGAATTTGATCGTACAATTCATCTGGTTGTTTAACACGTGTGGCTTTGTAGTCGACCGAAAGTTCATGACGGAAAGTTTTTTCTTTTCTATCAAAAGTCACAGCCAAATATTCTGGTTTAAATTCAGTTAAAGCTTTAAATAAAGTTGTTAGGAATCCGTAAACAGCATGAACCAAGCGGCCATCCTTAGTGGTCATTGGTGGCAGGGCGTGCCAGGCGCGATGGAGTAAGGCATTGCCGTCGACGATAACAAATTTTTTTCTTGATTTGACCATATATAGAGATTATAGCAAAAAGGACGGATGAACGTAAGGATGCAGAAACGAAAGAACTTACGAACCAAAGAACGTATGAACTGCTTGTCGTTTTCATGGAACATAGATCATGGATAAAAAAAATAGGGATAAGTATTAAGGGTCCTGCTTGAGAGAAACAACATTGAGGAAAGCCATGAGCCGTCTCCTTAAGTTGCGAGGACAACAGCGAGTCGATCGAATCGATGCGCTTATCCTAAAGCAGCCCAAGCTCGCCCCTTATGTCTATGGTCGTAAAGGTGGAAATACCCCGCGTCGTGGCGTGAAGGTCTTCGAAGAGAGTAGCTTCACCGCAGCAACACGTGACAGCATCGGTGAGTCCCTCACTATCATACTGATCCCGTACACCGAGAACAGAGAAGACTGCTATCTGACTGTGGTACACAGCCACAAAGAAACCGCTGTATCCAAGACAAAGACAAGCACCAGAGAATCTCTTTGCATCGGCATCGTTAGCCAACGTGGAGACAACTACAACAAGAAGATCCTTCTCTTCCACTCTGCTTTCTGGACCAGAAGCGAGTTCTGGTTCACCATCAACTACAAGCCGGATTCGGAAATTACGATGAAAGGCAAGATCGCTTTCACTCACGTCGCTGGGGAAATGCTTCGGATCGTGATCGGATTAAATCCGTTCCCGCGTCGTCGGTAACTAGCTCCGCCCGCCCCGCAAACGGGGACGGGCGGCATTTTTTACATTGACAGTTCCCCAATTCTAGCCTAAACTTAGCTGTTGTGGGTTGCGGAAAAGAAACAACCTTGAGGAAACAAATGACCGACCTGGGAACAATTCACAAAGTTCTAAGCGCTTTCCCTGCCACTCCCCGGATACTGAGAGACGTCTGGATCGCCTCGCGCCGAGGTAACGTCGTCCTCTTCGACCAAAGTGAAATCTCCCCGTCCTGGTTACAGGACAAGACCGAACTGCTCATTCCCTTTACCCGCAAGGGAAACAAGTTCTTCTTCGTCATCCAGATCAAGCGCAACGACTACGGCAAGCTGAAAGAGAGATTCTCTGACCGCACCTTAATAGTTCTGCGCGTCGGTGTCATCCCTTGGACCACAAAACCCAAGGGCTTCCAACTCACCGACAAGAACTACGTAGCCGAAGTGAACTACTACCTGCAACGCGGCTGCGAGATCAACACCAGGGTCCGAGTGCAAGCCGATGTCTCAGAACGCCAAGTCGTACTCGGCATTATCGCCGCGCTTTACGACCTGCCGAAGTACGTGAAGTAAACGAAACCGCTCGAACGTCATCACGTTCGAGCGGCTATTTTTTATATACTACTAATTACGAATCAGCTACTAATCTACCAATACTAATTTTGCGATCATATTGAACAACTTCAACCTAGTACTATAAAGTGTTCCCTTTAAGTGCTAGGCAAGCAAGCGCAGCGATACAGCAACTAGAACAATTAAACATTAAACCTAAACAAACACACATCCCCATCTTGCATCACATAATTCTTCCCTTCCAACCGTATCAACCCTTTTTCTTTGGCCGCAACTTCGCTACCAACATTTAAAAGATCTTGCCAATTGATAGTCTCTGACGAGATAAATCCGCGTTCAAAGTCGCCATGAATTTTACCTGCCGCTTGTGGAGCCTTCATACCACGAGTAATTGTCCAAGCTCGAGTTTCATCTGGCCCAGTCGTTAAAAAACTAATGAGATTCAAAGTTTCATAGGCTTTGACGATGATGCGATCGAGCCCAGACATTTTTAAACCCAAAGCTTCCATATATTCGGCTACTTCTTCTTTTGGTAAATCAGCCAAGTCAGCTTCTACTTTTGCGCAGACAGGAATAATTACTTCACCAGGCAATTTTTCAAAAGTCGGATTATCATTAACTCGATTTTCATCAACATTCAAAAGATAGAGCATTGGTTTTAAAGTCAAAAAACTTAAATAAGTAATTTGCTGCTTCTCGTCATCAGTTAAATCTATTTTTCTAAGAGCCTTGCCATTTTCTAAAGCTGGAATAATTTTAGTTTCAAAAAGTTCTACCAATTTTATTGTTTCTTTTTCGTCTGGCGAACCAGAAGTTTTTAATTTGCCTTTTAATTTTGATAAATGCGGTTTGGCCACTTCCAAATCTGCAAAAGCAAGTTCAATATCAATTGTTTCCGCATCTCCTTCAGGATCAACTTTATTATTGACGTGAATAATTTCTCCAGATCGGAAGTCGCGCAGCACATGACAAATCGCATCAACCTCGCGAATATTATGCAAAAATTTATTTCCCAAACCCTCGCCCTTATGTGCGCCTTTGACCAAGCCAGCAATATCGACAAACTCGATGGTGGTGTAAATGGTCTTGGCTGATTTTGACATGACCGCAAGTTTTTCCAAGCGCTCGTCAGGCACAGCAACAATACCCTTATTTGGTTCAATGGTACAAAAAGGGTAGTTGGCAATATCAATTTGTTTTTTGGTTAGTGCCTTAAATAAGGTTGATTTCCCCACATTTGGCAAGCCGACAATTCCGATTGAAAATGACATATAGTTTTTTAGAATAATGAATAAGGAAGAACGAATAACGAATTATGAATTTGTGCAGCATTATTCCTTATTCTTTATTCATTATTCAAACAGCTTTATTCAAGGACATGATACCGTAATTTTAGATAAAAAACAACAGGCCATAGCTTTATGCGATGACCTGCTGTGCATGGGACAAATTATTGTTTTGGCTCTGGAGTTACGGCTTTCTCTGCTGCTACTGCTCGGAGAGCGAAGGTGGCTACAATGTCTTCGAAAGTTTTACGATATTCAAAGTAATTATCAATCTTCTTGTTAGTTACATTGAAAGTAGCTCGGTAGATATTATTGTCTGTCAAAATTAAGATCGTTGGGACTTCATTGTTTTCTTTATCGAAATTAATAAAATAAATCATTTTACCAAAAGGAAAATCTGCGCGATCAATCACTTCTAATTCTTTAAAAATATCTTCCTTTTCTGCCATTGTTAATTTTGCGAAATCCGCATAATCACTTCTAATTGTGATAACATTAACATAGTCTGCTTGGCCGATTGGTTGAAGAGAAATGGCTTCAGACTTTGGTTGTGTTTTGTCCTTAACTTCGATAATCGGATTTACAACTTCCCATTCCTTTGGATAGCTGACCAAGAAAGACAAGTCTTTATTGTCCAAAACATTCCAATCTAAAGCATTGACCTTAAGCGGGATGACACGACTTTTATCAAAAAGATCAATCACGACCTCTTTGTTAGCTTCATTCGTTTTTTCTAGACTTTCAGCCTTTTTCTGCATTTCATTAAACTTTTGAGTTAATGAATTGACCTGATTTTCTAAATCCTTAGTCACATTAGTGCCGCCATTGGTAATATTAGTTATTTTATCCTTAGTATAGCCAAAAACCACACCGATAATAGCTAAAATTACAACAGCCACTACGACTAAAGGAAATAAAAATCCAGCTTCTTTATTATCAGCCTTTGAAGCACGAACTTCAGGTTCAGCTTTTAAAATGGCTTTTTTAGCCTTTGCCGCTGACTTTTTTTCCTTTTTTTCCCCTCCCTTTTCAAGCTCTTCGATAATATTGTCATCTACCATACGCATGACCTCCTTATTAGTTATTTTTTGTTAAGGTCATTTTAACATGTAAAGGATATTTATCAAAGGGAAATATTCACACCTTGACTAAAAGGCCGAAATTTTACTTAATGAGCAAAAAAAGGTAAAATTAGAGTTGAATAACATAAAATATGTCTAATACAACAACTTCAATCGAAGATTTACTTAGTTCATCGGGAAAACAAAAATTAACGGGGAAAGCCGCCGCTGCCGCTACCACCCAAATTGACGGGAAAAAGAACCTACCAAAGATCAAAGAAAGAAATGTCCAAGAAAAACTGGGCGACAAACTTCAGGTTATTACTGATGAAAACGAGGAAATCAAAACTCAACAAAAAGCCGAGGAATATGGTATGCCCTATATTGATTTGATGGAATTCCCAGTTAGCAATGAATCTTTACAATCAATTCCAGAAAACATTTGTATTGAAAATAATTTAATTTGCTTTGTTAATACGGGAGAAGAAATACGTTTAGCCACAACTGATCCAGAAAACAAAAAAAATGACGAAATTAGGAATCAGCTTGAAGAACAACATCATGCCAAAACAAAACTTTATTTAATTTCAAATAGAAATTTAAAAAAACGTTTGGCTCAATATGCTAAAGTTCCTAAATACGCCAAACCAATTGAAGGCGTGGAAGTTTCTGAGGCTGAACTAACTCAATTTGCTGAAATCGCCAAGGACTTCATGGCCTTAAATGCTGAAATCAAAAAGGTAAATATTACGGACATGGTAACTTTGATAATTGCCGCTTCTCTACAATCTGGTGCCTCTGACATTCATATCGAAGCTGAAGAAGCAGATATCAAAGTCCGTTTCCGTGTTGATGGTGTCTTGCATGATGCTGCTTCCATCGATAAATCTAGTTGGCCTAAAGTTATTTCTCGTATCAAACTTTTGTCTGGAGTTAAATTAAATATCACCGACAAACCACAAGATGGTCGCATCAGTATTAAAATGACCAAGGAACATGTGGATGTGCGTGTTTCAACCTTACCCACAACCTGGGGTGAATCTGTGGTTATGCGTTTACTGAAATCTTCAACGGCGAGTCTTGATTTTGAAGACTTGGGCATACTTGGTCAAGCTTATGAAAATCTAAAACGTGAAGTAGAGAGACCAAACGGTATGATTATCACTACCGGACCAACTGGTTCTGGTAAAACAACAACTCTTTACGCTATTTTAAATAAATTAAACAAAGAAGGCACTAAGGTTATTACTTTGGAAGATCCAGTTGAATATAAATTGAAAGGCATTAATCAAAGTCAGATTGATCACAGCAAAGGATATTCTTTTGCCGACGGGTTACGTTCGATTCTTCGTCAAGATCCAGATATTGTCATGGTCGGTGAAATGCGCGACCTTGAAACTTCGGATGTGGCCATTAACGCAGCGCTCACTGGTCACTTGGTTATTTCAACTATTCATACCAACAGTGCGGCCGGTGCGATCCCCAGATTTTTAGCTATGAATGTTAAACCCTTTTTATTAGCTCCAGCTTTAAATGCCATTATTGGTCAACGTCTTGTTCGTAGAATTTGCGAAAGTTGTAAACAAGAATATATTCCTGAACCAGACAAACTTGAACGCGCTAAAGAATTATTGAATTCTATACCTGAGGGACATCCAGACAAACCAGACATGACTAACATGAAATTTTACAAAGGTACTGGCTGCGATGTTTGCCACAAGATCGGTTACAAAGGACGAATTGGTATTTATGAAATTTTAGGTATGACACCGGAAATTGAAAAGATGGTTTTGAGTGGGAAAGTTTCTGAATATGACATGCAAGCTGTTGGTATAAAAAATGGCATGTTGACCATGGCACAAGATGGCATGGTCAAGGCACTTAAAGGCATAACTTCTATTGAAGAGGTGTTTAGAGTTAGCGAGTAGTTAACAGCAAGTCTCTAGCTATAATCAAAAAAGCAACCCAGTACTATAAAGTGTTCCCTTTAAGTGCTGGGCAAGTAAAACAAGAAAACAAAAAACTAACGCCGACTATTTGCTTTGTTGCTTTCTTGTTTTCTTGATTATTGTTAAATATTTTAACCATGTACAATCCAAACCGAATCACAAACAGCTCATCAGGATCAGACACAGCAGTTCAAAAAGCCTTAAGCGCAACACCAACTCCAGAGTATGAGTTGAATGAGCGTTTTCTTTTACCTTATTTGGACGCTAAAGATGAAGAACTTGAGGAAACTCTCACAAGGCTAGAAGATGAACTAATCGCTGAAAGCCAGAAAGAAGGTAATGAAAATAATCCTGTCATTGGTTTTTTGCATGCACTTTATTCCCAAGAACTTTATTTAATAATGAAAAACGAGCAAGCCCTGCATGCGGCTGCAAATTGCCCGCCAGGAAAATCATTGGACACACTTTCAGATGAAGAATTACAGGTTCTTAATGATAAATATCCGCGTAAACAAATGATGAATTTTCGACTAGAACATAGCATTTTAAGTTACCGACAATCGACGGAAATTGTTTGGGACATGCGCCCAAGTGAACATACCAAAGTTGATCAATTCACTGCCAATATCATGCTTGCCGACATGCTTTATCGTAAAGCATCTGAAACAACTGATCCAGCTGAAGAACAGCAATTAATTGAAGAAGCTGATGGACTGTATAAACGTGTAATCAACAGTGATTTCATTGATAATGGACAAAAAGATGAATTAAAACTTATTGCTGTGCTACGCGAAGCGCACAAAAAATATTCACCAGACAAACCCTTTCTAATGGAACACGGCACCCCGCGAGAAGATCTGCGTGATGCTAAAGCGGACATTAAAATGTATGTCGGCGTACAATCATTCTTGATTCAATTAAAAACTTTGACCGCCAATGAATACGTTGAAGAATTCAATGAGAAAATTTTAGAACGTGCACGTCACAGTGTGGCTCAAGGAACATTGATTGTTAAAATTTCAACACCAACATTACGTGAAGCTTATGCTGATCCTGGCCGCGTACATTTAAAAAAAGTCGTTGATGAATTTGCAACCGGAGTTGATTATGCAGGTGGTGATTTTAACCTTATTTATTTAATCCCCGCAACAGAAAATAAACCAAAAGAAAAGAAAAAAATAAATCGACGTTCAGTAGAAAATGATGTTAAGCAATACACAACCTTACGATCTTTACGCCAATTTGGGTTTGATGTGTTACCAACAGCAGAAGGTCTTAAAAATGCACGAGAACAATTACAAGAAGCCTTAATTTCTGCTATGGAACAAGGCGAATTGCATGTCAGCAAAGAAATGTTATTAAATCCACCTGATGATGTAGTGGCGATTATGAAACAATATTTATTGGATAGAGCAGCATAAATCTCGGGAAAAAACATTCCCAAAAAAAATTAGCGGCGACCTTCATGATGATGGTCGCCGCTTGTTGTCACGGGTTGCCGCGTCGGGGCACGATCTGCGCCGGGCCACGACGAACTGCGAGTTCGAGTACTTCAGTTGCTTCCTCCTTCTTATTGTTGATGACCTCGACTCCGGCCTGCTCGAGCAGACCCACGATAATCCGTCTCGGCGGACGCCGCCTCGACGCACCTGCACTGACGGGCTTCTTCATGAGAACCTCCCTTCAGGTGACCAACTAATATATCAAGGTCTTACTTTTTTGTCAATGACACCAGTTGTTTTTCTGCTAAATTTAACTGAAAAAACAACTCTTTTGCAGGGCTCAATGTCCTCAGCCCCCACAAAAGAGCTTGACAGGATCCTCCAGAGATGCTAGATTGTAGTGTCCGAGGTAGTATAACCTGGAGGTTCGAATGGACTATGACCTGAGTGATTTCCTGACTGCAACCTTTATCGAAGCGCGTCGTCAACAGCTTCTCGAACGCGAACAATCCATCCACGCTCGCCTTGCAACCGAAGACATGCCCGAAGCACAACGTACGAACCTGATTCGAGTCGTGCTTCCAAACATCATGGCCGCCCTCGCGCGTATCCATGTACATGCCTACGGCTACTGCAGCGACTGCGAAGAGCCCATACTGCAAACACGCCTCGAACTCCGACCCGAGTCCCCGCGCTGTGTCCACTGCCAGCAGACATTAGATCGCCAGAATCCGACTGACCTCCCGCGCGAACAACTCTTGTGGAGGCGTTAGTTCTTCACCGAGTAACGCGAACATGACAACGGGAGCACTCCTCGAAGTGCTCCCGATTTTTATTCAATGAAATTAAATTCACGTTTAGTCTCACTAATATTTTTGATAACAATTTTTTTAAAATTAATTTTTTCTTTCTTTAGATAATCTTCTAAACTCTCGCCCCATTCCACGAAACTGACACAATCCTTTCTTTTAAAGTATTCCACTGCTCCGATATTTTTAAGGTCTCCGATGTCTAAACCTCGATAGGTATCGATATGTATTAAATTCGTTATTCGTAATTCTTTATTCTTTATTACATATATTTTCATCAAAACAAAAGTCGGACTATTTACAACCCTCTTAACACCAAGCGCTTTGGCTACGCCTTTTACAAAGGTTGTTTTCCCTGCACCCAAATCACCCACAAGCAAAACAACTTCGCCACCTTTTAATGTCTGACCAAATTTTTCGCCGAGTTTTATTGTTTGTTGTTCATTTTTTGTTATCACTTTCATATGTTACAAATTACTAGTCTCCAGTCTCTAGTCACTAGCACCTAACTCACTAGCTCCCACCCTGGATCTGGCTTCAACTTTGTTGGCTCAATAAAATCTTTTTTCAAGACATGGAAATAAGCAGCTTGAGCAATCATGGCAGCATTATCCCCAGCCATTTTCATTTCTGGCATGAGGACGTTGACGTCGGGAAGTTTTTCGCTGATAACGCGCAGCATTTCGGATCTAAGCCATTTATTAGCAGAGACACCGCCGCCGAGAACTATTGTTTTGGCTTTGAATTTTAATGCGGCGGCGGCAGTCTTAGCAACTAAAACTTCAACCACTGCTTTTTGGAATTCATAGGCCATTAAATTGCGCGCCTTATCTAAATTTTCTGGTGACAATATTTTGACGAGTTCATTCCATTTATATAACACTGATGTTTTTAAACCAGAAAAACTCATTTCAAAACCAACTTTGTCGAGCATGGGTCGTGGGAGTTTGATTTCAATACCTGGGATTGATTTAACCGACTCAACTTTGGCAGCCGCGACGCTAATTGCTGGGCCACCAGGGTAGCCAAGACCCAAAATTTTGGCGACTTTGTCGAATGCCTCTCCGGCCGCATCATCGCGCGTCTCGCCAATTAATTTATATTTCAAATAATCTTTGACTAAAATAATTTGCGTGTGCCCGCCAGAGACAACCAAACCAACTGCAGGGAATTCGAGTTGCTCAGTTATAGATAATAAATGCCCCTCGATGTGATTGATCCTGATGAGTTGTTTGTTCAACGCGAGTGCGAGAGTCTTGGCTGTTTCCGTGCCGATCATCAGCGAACTCATTAAACCCGGACCAGCGGTAACTGCAATATAATCAATTTCTGCTATTTTCTTTTTGGCTTGTTTAAGAGCTAATTGTATCATCGGTAATATTTTTTCAATATGAAGACGAGCAGCCACTTCAGGGACAACTCCGCCGTATTTAGCGTGGACTTGGACTTGAGAGGAAACACAGTTGCTTAGGATTTTAAAACTATGGCCTGTATCATGTAACATGTATCTCGATCCAGACAAAACAGCGGCAGCGGTTTCGTCGCAGGAGCTTTCTATGGCTAAAATTGTGAGTTGTTTTTTCATGCTTTGATTATATCTGATTTTGCCCATCTAAGGAAGATTGACAGGTTCACTCATATTTGTTATAGTTTCAGCGTTCTGTTAGGCAAAGGATCAAAGTTTTTTCTTGTAATTAACAGAACCAATATGAGACCCAATAAGTAGAATTGCTTCACTCTGGGGCTTGCCCAGTAGTGTGGCGAAGCCTCTACTACTGGGCCCCCATCGTCTAGTGGTTAGGACACCAGGTTTTCATCCTGGTAACAGGGGTCCGATTCCCCTTGGGGGTACCATAAAGTACACGCTATGCGTGACTTTATGGCAAGCCATAATACAAGCCACAAGACAAGCCACAATATTTATCGTGGCACACCAAAAGTGAACGAGTAATCTCGTTCTTTTTTGTTAGTATTCGTTTTTTTCCTTGACAAAAAAACAAGCAGCCTTATCAGCTGCCTATCAATTATTACAAATATTTACAAAAAGACTACAACCTCTTAATTTTCTCTCTTATATTCGCTATTTGCTTGGTTTCCTTACTTTTCTTTATATTATTTTTGAGATCAGTTGTGCGTTTTTTAAGTTGATTTAGATCGTTGATTATTCGTTCCATTTCCTCTACAATAGGCTTGAGAGTGTTTTGTTTTGCCATACAGAATAAATTTATATTAATTCATCTATCTAATAATATCACTTTAAATCATCATTGAATAGTATGAAAGAATCAACTTTAACTGCATCTGAAGCTCGTTTGAATAAAATGGCTGCTATGAAGGCTGAAGGCATACGTAAAAAAGCCGAAGGTGCCAAATCAGCGGAAACGCCCCAAGACAGTGAAACTGCGCGCTTATTAGCTGAAAAACAAGAAGCAGAACAAACCGTACTCAGAGCTAATGAAGCTCTTGCGGAAGATGAAGCTGTTCTCAGCCAAGCACAAGAACTTATGTCTGATATCAGCAAACTAGACTCTGAAACTCAAGCTGAACTAACAGCTGAACACAAGGCAATTACCGCAAGTGTAGAAACAAAGAAGACTGAACTAATAGCCGCTCAGACACGGTTGGAACAAGCACTTAAAAATTTGGAAGAGGCAAATCAAGAACAAACTCCAGAGGTTTTGTCAGAAGCAGCAACTGAAACTTCTACCACAGAAGTAGAAACACCAGAAGCAGAAGGACAAGAACCACAAATTGATTTGATTGCAGTTAATGACAAAATTCAGGAAACAATAACTGGTCTTAAGGCGAAGATTGATGGCGGGGAACTTACTCCAACTGATCTAGCTAATAAATTGGAAACAGATTTTAAAGTTGATCCAGCGGCTGTCGAAGCATACAGCAAAATGATGGAAGAGATAGCAACTCTTGTCACAGACTTCAGAAGAACGGATGAAGAAAAGGCTGACGAGGAAGCTGGTACAAAAAGATTTAATGAAAGTAGACAAAAAATTGTCGAGGCACACAGCGAAGCCATCTTGAAAGAAATTGGAAAACATTCTGAAGAAATGGCCGCCAACCAAATTCTTCGTGGTAAATGGGATTCTTTCTCTAGCAACCTCATGGGCGAGACGGCAGAACAAGCTCAAGCGTCAAAAGCGTTAGCAGAAAAGTATGCTCCATCAGGATTTAAGATTGTCGAGAATGAAGGACAAGAAAAAGAAGTCACAACTAGAGTTAAAGCAGAAAATAGAATTGAAAGAGTAATTGTTCTTTCGCCTGGACTTAAAACAATCCAAGACATGGAGTCAATGTTGGGCACAATGATTCCACGCAAGGCGAAAAAAGCCGAACCTGCACAATAATCATTCCTTGTTAGTCAATTATATTTAGTTCAAATGCAAACAAAAAAGGACGAAAACACTTCGTTCTTTTTTGTTTAAATTATTCTTACGCTGGAATATTTGAAATCCACATTGTTTCAAAAATACTTTTAAAACTATCGTGAATAACTTGGCTCTCTAAAATCACAGCAAACTGCTCCTTATAGGAAATAATATTAATTTTATTTTTTCCATAAACGCACATCTCAATCCCAATTTTAAATAAATTTGATGGGAACAATTTTGATTTTCGCAAATGATTAATATCATTCTTTGCCAAATCACGAAAGATCTGAAGATCAGGCCACATTACTCTGACGGAAATCTTTTTATTTTTACGCGCAGGAACATAAAAGTTAAGCAAGAAGTCCTCATCAAAATCTGTCGCATATGATTCTGAGCACCACATACAAATTTCTTTATCTGGATAGTGTAAGGTATCACGATAAACTTCACGAATACCTTCCAACCCTTCATAAAATCGAATCTCTGGTTTCTTATCAAAAAGTTTAACAAAAGTGAGTAGCTCCGGCATAATCCGACTCAACCTATTTTTCTTTTCTTCTAAAACCTCCTCAAGCTTTCGTGGATCTTCGGCAATAAAAGTTATCTTCTTGCCTCTTTTTGCCGTGCTGATCATTCCTTTTTGCTTGAGCAAATCAATATACAAATAAACAGTTGTTCGTTTTACTTTTGATTTTTGAGCAATACGACTCACGGTCGTCTCTCCAAGCTCAAGTGCTGCTAAATATACTTTAGCCTCAGTTTCATTTAGACCGGCGTTTTCTAAATCACGAAAATCCATAAATTTATAATTATGTCATCAATTATGACAACACTTTTAGTGTAGCCTTTATATTTAAATTAGTCAACAATTTAAGCCAAAATATGTTAATATAAGCAGCCGTTGATACTCCTCAATTTTTAAAAAATGTCATGAGCGTTGACAAAATGTATAAATTCTGATAGAATATACTGTTAAGCTGTAAAGCTAACAAGTTCATTGAAAACATTAAAAAGGAAACCTACCATGGACCTGAAACACAAAAACCTCTTTACCGCGAAAGCAGTCCAACACGGCCTTGGGCGCAAGAACACCGGCAAGCTCCAGTCTCTGTGGATCGAACTCCCGCCCTTCTGCAACTTGGCCTGCACGTACTGCTACGCCTGTGGCGGCGAAAAACGTGACCGCGACAATCTTCTTAACCGCGAAGATTACCTCAACATTCTTAATCAGGCGAAGCAGTTGGGAGTAGACAGCATCGGAATTCCCGGCGCAGGCGAACCGTTCATCCACGCGAACTTTGAACTCACCATGTGGATTCTGCACGAATGTGCAGCTCGTGACATTTACGTCACGTTGTTCACCACCGGAGAATTCATCACTCGCGAACTGGCGGATGAACTCTTCGAACTGCCAGTTGAGATTATGCTGAAAGGCAATAGTCTCGACCCAGAAGTGCAAGATCGGTTCGTGAGCAACCCCGATCGAGCAATCCACGGTTACGGTGTGGCCAGAAACCGAGCCATTGAAATCTTGATGGCTGCAGGGTTCAATGACCCCTCGGCTGCGCAGAAGCACGGTCGGCAAAGTCGCATGGCGCTAGTCACCTCGATCATGACTGACGAAAAAGAAGGCGGTCTGTCCAACATTGAAGAGGTTGCTCAAATATACCGCTTCTGTCGTGATCGCAACATCATCGCGGACATCGACACCATTCTCAAAAGAGGTCGCGCCCTCGAGTGCGGACTCTCGTCTGGAGATCGTAATGTCCTGCAGATGTTGATGACACTCCGTCGCATTGCCATCGAAGAATATGGTGATGCCGACACAGTGCTGTCGTCAACGTATGTGGAGACGGTATGTGACCGTTTCCATCATCACCTGTACGTTGATGTGTCTGGACGTATTCGACCCTGCATCGGCGCGATGGATGTTGATCTCGGCAATATCCGATCGACGACCCTGTCAAAGGCCTGGGAATCTCGCGAGCGCCAGATTATCCGCGAACGTCGATACTCTGGTACTTGTGCCAGTTGCGCAAACTTCCAGGAACATAAGTGCCATTCTTGCCTCGGTCGCAGAACACCAGCAAGTGGAGAAAAATCGCTGACGAACGAAAGCTTGCTACGTGACGGCTGTGTTCACACAACAGGATGCATGCTCTATCGGAAATAACTAAAAGGAGATCACAAAAAAACCCTCAAGTCTCACAGGCTTGGGGGTTTTTCTATTTTGTTGAAATTATAATGTATAAATCCAACATAATAGATAACTTTAATATGTATTCCCGTCCCGTTATGATAAAATGGGACTAAATTTAAAAATCAAATATGAGCTTATTCAATCTCATCAAAGCAACAAACGATCAAGACTCAGTCATGGCTTTTTTTGAATCTCGAGGGTACCAAAATATTCAGAAGAAAATAGCAGAAAGTCTTAACACCATCCTGTCGGCCACAAAAGGCGATCAAAAATGCTTTATCAAAAAATTTAATCCTAATGGCAGACCAGCAGAAGTAAATTTAGCAAGAATCACAACTGAAGTTGCCTGCTACAAACATTTACCTTCAGCAATTTTAATCGACGCCGTGGAGCTAAATATAGAACAAAAATATATTATTTTACACTGGGCAGATTTAGAAGATACGGGGGATGATCCAGAATCGATCGAAGCCCTTGTGGATCTGGGCCTTAATGTTTTGCCCCAAATTGATGCTTCTTTTTTACCGGAAGTTTTATGGGACCATTACAAAGAAATCTTTGAGAAAGCGAAACAGCTTCATACAGCCGGAATTATAGATGACCCAAAAGAAGTAATTGCTTTTTTTGAAAGTAAAAAAGATTTGATCATGAATGCTAAAAAAGATTTTGCACATCAAGACTTTAATCGTCGCAATGTTAAAACAGTAAATAGAAAATTAAAACTTTTTGACTTTGAACTCTCGCGTCCTAACAATGCCATGGTCGATATGGCTTCTTTGTACATCGACATTAAAGATAGAGCCGATTTGGTCGAAACTTTTTCAAAGAGAATCAAAGAGAGTGAATTATATGACGAAGAATTATTAGATTTGATGATAATTCGGAGAGCCACTCTGTTTATGTATTCATTTATTGATGTTCTAAAAGCCGGAACCAAATTACAATTTTTACAAAATAATGTAGAGGCATACAAAGAAATTACCGCCAAAGTGTTGCGCTCGACTTCTAACTAGTAGACTTAACGTCCCTTTTTAAAAAATGTCCCACAAGGCTTGAGCCCGGTGGGATTTTACGAATAGAATTGCTATCGTTTGTCAGCGATGCAATGCCTTAAAAGGTAGAAATGCAACCACTTACCGGCATGGATGTCCGAAAAGGCTACTGGAGGATTAGGTATACCCTCCACAGGAACTTCGAACAGAAGGTCGACATCGCCATCGTCGCTACGGGACTCGACGTGAATCAAGTCACCCGTGTCGATTTCGTACCAAGTCGCAGTATAGCTGGAACGAGCATTCGCCGACAGGACCACTGGCGTGGTGAGCTCTAAGCGTAGAACTTCTTCCAATCTCAGCAACCGACCGGTACAAGTAACAACATACTCGAAATCAGAAAGACCGACGTAGCTTTGCAACAGGATGAGCTGCTTCATGCTTCTGCCCTCGATCTTTCTGCGTCTATTTCTGGATCCAGTGATTGGCCAAGAGAACCAGACACTCGTCGCAATGCAGCGGAACCGGGCAGGTATGCGCTTCCGGGAGACGCATCTCTTCGCCGCAGGTCACGCAGTAGTAGAACATGTCAGACCCCGCATAGAGCTTGGCGTTGTCGACGCGTTCTTTACCCGCGTTCTTCTCTTGTCGCAGACGCAATTGCTCCAGGGCCAGTTCTCGCTCGTCCATGAGGAACCTCCTTGTGGGTTAACGACTAGTTACCGCAACCCTCGGTCAGCGGATCGAAAGACTCGGCCACGACGCGCTCTTCGGCCCACCTCATCTCCTGCCGACCGATGCGCAGAGCTTCTTCTGCGGACATGAACTTGTGCGCCTGGCTTTTATCCGAAGCCCAGCCCCAGATGCCATTGAAGTTGCACAGCCACCGATTTCGCAGAGCCTCAGAATCCACGGCAACGTACAGGGGCAACTGTGACATGGCGCACCTCCGCTGGAAGGGTTCATCGATCCGCACAACAACAAAGATTAACATCACAAAGAGGCTATGTCAACAGCAATTATCCGACAAGTTATTTTTTCTCCTACTTTTCGAATTAGCAGGTATTTATAATATAATCTTTAACATGCATATTTACCTTGATGAATCATACAATTTGCAAAAGCAAAAAGGAAAAATGTTTATTAGTATAAATGGTTTTGCTGTTTTGGATGCTAATCAGTTAAGAAAACGTTGGCAACGACTTCGAAAACCATATACGAACTACAAACGTAGGATTCATGCGACAGATCCATACTTCGAGGAACTCAGAGCAAAAAGCCTCCTGTTACTAAAAGATTCTGATGCGACAATTTTGTCTATATTTCAAATTGTTCAAGAAATTCCTTATACACTTTTTGATGATTCAGGCTTAAAATTTGACACAGTTTATGCGGAGTTATTAAAAATATTATTCAAAAAATTGTCTTTCAAAAAACATACACGAATAATCATTATTATTGACTCTCGAAAACATACTGGGGGGATTCCAGGGAGAAACCGTTTTCAGCAAAACATTGAAAACTTTTTAAGAACAAATTACTCTGATATTTTTTGTTCGTTTTTGCCAACGCCATCCTATCTAGATACTTTAGTTGAATTAGCAAACTTTGTGTCCAACAGTTTCTATAAAGCTTATCAAAAGGATGAAAACACAATATTCAAACCACTAAGACGTAAACTAATCCAAATCAAAAATCCGCTTTAACGCGGATCCTCTAAAAGTGCCTTTCGGGAGTGTCTCTGTTTCTACGGGATGTTCTTGACGAGAACGCCCTCCACAAAGCTTTACCCTAAGGACTTATCTTCTAAATACACTGTACTATTTTACAGACTGCTTGTCAATAATAAATAAAATTCATTGCCAAAATCACCCCAAATCAGTACAATAGACTCAACTAATAATCGCTAAATTATGTCTCCAAAACCAGCAGAATACCCACCAGCTACAGACAAGGATAATCCAACGTCACCGGAGGCCTATTTGGATTTGCCAAATGTTCAACTTTATATAGAAAAGCTAGAAAACCTTCTAAAAGAACATCCAGAAGCAGAAGTTTTTGTTAAACGAGCAAAAAGCATGATTTACGACATGCTGACACGCAGAAGTGAATTTATAAAAAACACTGAAGGCGCCGGTCTGAATGTAGCTGAATTAATGGAAGCATACCAACCACAAATGGCTTGGTATAAAGAAACCAAGGGACGGCTTGTGGACACAATTAATGCTAGTAAAGAATTCAAATGGGAAAGTAATCCTGGTTGGTTTGGAGTCAACACTAGACCCGAAGAACCAAGAAGAGAAGAGGTAAGCCTTAAAGTTTATGCCACTATTCCAATAACAGAATATGCTTTTCTGCAACATATACCGGAATTAATGAGCGAACTGCGCCAACTATCCATAGAAAGCGATGATGTTGCCCATATTAAATTTCCCGAAAGCTTAACTGGCTTTATCTCAAACAATGATTCGATCGTCATTCATTTTAAGAAAAAAGAAAATGTTGAAAAAATTCAAAAACTTTTAGACACCTGGATGAAAGCACACGGAATTCATGAAGAACCTCGAGAAATGGGCCGAACCAAAGTTGGGGCAGATCCAAAAGGCAGCAGTTTTTCTGATATACTTTCAAAAACTATCGCCGAATGGCTAGAACAAAATGCGGGTAAATATGATAATGCTTTACTAGCCCGAGAAGCTGCCAAGCATGCCATTGAACAATCTCAAAAAAAACCTTTTTAACTTATGAAATATCTAATAATCAATGCCGACGACTTTGGCTACAGCGATATATTCAACGCCAAAATTTTGGAGCTGATTGAACGTGGGTTAGTTTCTTCCACAACAGTAATGGTAAATTACATTACAACGGAACAAACCAACAAATCAAAAAACTTTCTTCGCTAAAAGAATCACAGAACCTAAGCGTCGGGTTGCATTTAGAGTTTTCCAATGAAAATTTTAAAGCCGAGATAAAAAAGCAGTACGCCAAGTTCTTATCAATTTTTAGCTTCACACCAAGTCATCTTGATTTACACAAATCAACCTATATGCGAAAAGCTTTCCCCATCATTATACGATTTTGTAAAAAAAATCATCTCCCCTGCAGAAACCACAATATTGTTGACGTTGACATGGTCAAAACAAAAAACGAAGTCATAAGTGGCACCAAAATGAGTTTTGAAGAATTAAAGAAGACTCTCGAAACTTTCAAGGACAATGAAACCTATGAGATTTTATTTCATCCTGGTATGTATGACTTGGCTTGCAAATCTAGCTTAAACAAGGAGCGTGAACTTGATGCCAAAAAAATTGAAGATATCTATCCTATTATAAAAGAAAACAATATCCAGTTAATCAGCTATCTTAATTTGGCTGCTTTATCCTCAAACAAAAACATATGAAACTTCTCCTAACCTCCGCTGGCCTCGCCAACAAATCAATCACAAACACTTTGTTCGACTTAGTCGGTAAAAAACCAGAAGACACGACCATTGTTGTTATTCCAACAGCGTCGAATCTCGCCCTCGGTGATAAAGATTGGTTCATTAATGATTTAATTAATTTGCAAAAACAAAATTTTAAATCAATTGAGATCACGGACATCTCCGCTGTCGATGAAAGCATTTGGCGACCAAGCCTAGAAGGCGCTGATGTGCTTTTCTTTGAAGGTGGCAATAGCTATCATCTCATGGAATGGCTAAATAAATCTGGTCTGACGAAAATGTTGTCTGAGCTTTTAAAAACAAAAGTCTATGTTGGCGTAAGTGCCGGCAGTATGGTGACAAACAAAAATTTGGCGCTAAACATTTCGCAAATTATTTATGACGAAGATTTAGACAGAAAAGTTGAGCTGAATGGACTTAATTATGTTGATTTTTATTTTTTACCACATTTAAATTCTCCTGATTTTATAAACTTGAAGGAAAATATTATACGAGAGACTGTCAAGGATATGTCAGAAAAGATTTATGCACTGGATGACAATTCTGCGCTCAAAATTGTAGACAGCAAAATCGAAATTGTGAGTGAAGGGAAATGGTTTGAGATTAATTAAAAAAACATGAGAATCGAAATTGACTACTGCCCCACATCAGAAATAAAACATTTTTTTATTTCTGTAGAATTAGATAAAGTTACTTCGATTTCTTTTGATCACACGATCAAAGGTTGTCGAATTGTGAAGCAAGTTTTGATTGAATCAATTTCTCAGGAACAAGCTGTGAAAAAATACGGGCCAATCGATGCCGAGTGGGACACTCTGGTAATCGAAGACAAGTTATTTGTCGAAAAATATCATGTCGAATGGATAGATCGCGATAAACGCGACACTGTAAATGGTGAAACCTGGGAAGCCGTTTGGGAAAAACCTTTAGACGCTCATGTCGACAAAAAACTTTTATTCTACTCTAGATTAATTTCTGATAACTACGAACATTTAAATCAATTCACAAAAGAACTCGCAAATTTTGAGACCTATCTAAAAGAACAAATACAAAAACATGCTAGTTAAATTTCTACAACAAAATAAATTATTCAAAAACATTATTTATAAAATTGGCAAAGCGCGAGCAACTGATTTAATTGGTCGAATAAAACCTCTGCTGAACAAATCAGACAATATTCTCGATATCGGTGCTGGCACCTGCAATGTTTATGAACTTTTATTAAATGGAGGCTACAAAGTTACAGCGTTAGATATTCAAAATCTAAGTTTTGTAGATAAGCTCACGCCCACTATTTACGACGGCAAAAAGATGCCCTATGACGACAACACCTTCGACAAATCGATAATATTAACGGTTTTACATCACACCTCAGAACCGGAAAAAATCTTACAAGAAGCAAAAAGAGTTTCTAAAAAAATTGTTATCATCGAAGACATTTATTCAAATTGGTTTGAGAAATATGCAACGTATTTTTTTGATAGTTTGCTCAATTTTGAATTCGTTGGTCATCCATACACAAACAAAAGCGACGAGGAGTGGAAAGAAATTTTTACTAAACTTGGACTCAAACTAATAGAATCAAAACGCAAAAGATCATTACTGGTTTTTAGTCATGCAACTTATTATCTAGAAAAATAATTTACAAAAAAATATGCGTTTTGAATCATGGGGCGAAAGACGTGAAGAAGAACCGAAACTAGAAGATTATTTAGATAATTCTGAAAAACTTAAAGAGTTAAGTCAATCTGAAATAGAACGTCTTTTAGACAAGGCTCAATCAATGTTGATTGAGATGGAACCCGGACCAATGAAAAACAAATATCGTCGCTTTATTCAAATAATCAAAGGGATTCTTTTAACTTCTACTTCTTTTGGTAGCGACTCATCATCAATCCAAGTTGCTGACAGTTACAAGATAATGATTGGGGATACTCGCACAAGCTTAGAAGCTAAAGTTGGGGAAAGCCGTAGTTTTAGTGATTTAGGGAATATCGAGGTACAAACACTTGGAATTGATCGACAAAAATCTGCTGCTTTTACCATTAACATTACAGAAAAAACACATCAATGTTGGATAAATCTTCGCTTATTCAAAGTTGTCCAAAGAGGTGCGTCTGATGAAAAGAGATATCTCTATATTGCCGACAGATATGTGGTACCAACAATAAGAGGTGGCAAGGTTGGCGAACAATTGTTAAAAATTGCTGCTGATATTGCAGAAGCGAATGATTGTGAATTAATTTTCGCAACCTTAATACCAGAGGATTCTGAAAATAAAGAAAAATTAGAGGCAGGGCATAAAAAAGCTGGATATGTGGTTTCTGAAAAAGATGGTAAAGTTACTGCGACAAAAACATTAAAATCGAAATTAGACTAATATTTATGAAAATCATCATCACCTGTCCTAAAAAATGTTTTAATGAAAAAGAAATTTCAGAACTCGAACAATTCGAAACAGAATTCATTGAATCAAAAAGCATTAACCTTGATGAAGTCGAATCTTTATATAATTCCAGTGAGTTTATCCTCGTCGTTGATCCGACTTATTTAAAAGAAAGTTGGGACGCCCTGCCAGTCGAAAGAATCGAAAAAATGAAAGGGCTCAAAGCTCTTTGCCTCACTACCTCATCTTTCAGTTGGATTGATGGTAAAAAACTGGCAGAGCGAGGTATTATTCTTACCAACACTCCAGGCAAATCAACCAACGCTGTGGCTGAATTTAATATGTACATGATGATGACATTACTCCGAAAGATTCCTCTCATTGCCAAGAATAATTGGGAAATGGATTATGACAATTTTATTAATGATGAAGCCAAAGGCAAAACCGCCGGCATTATCGGACTCGGACAGATCGGTTCTCGAGTTGCGGAACTCTGCGCTGGGCTAGGTCTCAAGGTTTATTATTGGGATAGAAAAACAAAAGAAGTTGATTACGAAAGGCTGGAATTGGCTGACCTCCTTAAAAAAGCTGATGTTATATTCAATACGTTAGCCACACCAACAGAAGTCAAAGGTATAATCACTGACGAAATGATAAAAAATATGAAGCAAACCGCCTTAATAGTCAGCACCTCTGACCCAATTTACAATTCAGAACTCATACTCCAACAAGTTGCAGAAAATAAATTGGGCGGTTTTGCCTTTGAAAGTGACTCCAGAAAATTCACTGATTTTAAAGGCAATGTCATGGTTTTCCCAGAACAGGCTTATCTGACAAAGGAAACATTGGCTAATACTTCTCGCATAACAACTGAAACAGTTCTCTCGGTAATTAAAGGAACTCCAATAAACAAAGTTAATTAGAGACCTTGTGAAAAATAGAAATAAAATAACTTTGTTAATCCTTTTACTCATCCTCCCACCCTTTATTATTTTTCTGAGCCGACATTTTTTCCCATCAAATTATTTCTTTTCATCAATTTACAAAATAATTTTCCTCTTGCCCTTGTTTTTTCGTTTCTTTATAGAAAAGAAAACACTTAAACAATCCTTTGCGCAAAATTTCTCTCTCGAGCGGTTCAAGAATAACCTTTGGCCGATGATAATAACTGGAATCGTCCTGGCCGCAACCTATGTTTCAGCCTTTTTCATCTTCAAAGACGCATTAAATCTCTCCCTCATCGCCACTAAACTACAAGGATTGATATCTATAGATTTAAGCAACTTAATTTTTATTGGTCTTTACATTGTTATCTTCAATTCTTTGCTCGAAGAATTTTTTTGGCGTGGCTTCCTGTTTCAAGAATTACGAAACACTGTCAAACCTTGGCTAGCATACGTGCTGACTGGAATAGCCTTCTCTTTTCACCACGTCATGTTTTACTATAATTGGTTCAATCTACCATTTTTCCTGGTTGTCACAATAGGTTTAATCCTCTACGCTGTGATCATGAATCTTCTTTTTGAGAGATACAAGGATTTATTCTCTTGCTGGATGGTTCATGCTTTTGTTGATGTCGTGCAAATATTTATTGCTTTTTCAATTTTTATTCACATCAAATAAATTTTTTTATGAAACAAAATAAACCTATAACCATCGGCATTCTTGCCGGCATGGGGCCAAAATCAACTGCTCCCTTTTTAGAGTTGTTAGTTGAAGAATGTCAAAAACAATATGGCGCAAAAAATGATATTGACTTCCCCCACATGATCATTTATTCTTTGCCAACTCCCTTCTTTGTTGATCAAGCAATTGATGACAACCGAATGGAGAAAATAATTCTTGCAGGTCTAAAAAAACTAGAACGTTTTGACGTCGACTTTATCGCTATGCCTTGCAATTCGGCTCACAAATATTTCCCCAAGTTAAAAGCAAACCTTTCGACTCCCCTCTTAAATATTGTTGATGCTACTGCCACTCGAATAACTAAAAATACCAAGAGAGTAACTCTCTTAGCGACTACCAAAACAAACGAAACAAAGCTTTATCAAAACAAATTAAAACGCAAAGGAATCGAAGTTATTTTAAAAGATGAGTGGCAACTTGTTATTAACAATTTAATCACTAGTGTCAAAGCAGGAAGTAACTCCACTCGTTTGTCCGGCTTGATCAAAAAACTTTTCCAAAAATTTGCAGCCGAACATGTCGACACTTTAATAATCGCTTGCACAGAACTGACAAAATTATTTAAAAATGTAAAAGGATTTACAGTTATTGATTCTAGCCACGCATTAGCCGAAGAAACAATAAAAAATTATAAAATAATTCAGTACCGCAATGAAAATCGATAATATCGAAGTTATTCTAGAACAAGCCAAAAAACTCAATCATACCCTTGAGGTTATTTCTGAAATTAAATCCGGCAAAGAGGCCACGGTTTACCAGGTTTTATTGGATGGCAAACTCTTAGCGATGAAAGTTTATAAAAATCAAGAAGACAAAACATTAAAAAATGCGGGACAGTATTTAAGTGGAAAACATTATGCGAAACCATCACAAAGAAGGGCAACGGAAAAGGGCAATAAATTTTCTAAAAAATTAAATTATGATAATTGGGTCAAGCGAGAATTTTATATACTTGAAAAACTATTTAAACTCGGTGCTCAAATACCAGAACCAATTTTACAAATAGAAAATGCTGTTTTTATGGAATATCTGGGTGATAAAGAAAATTCCGCTCCACGTTTATGCGATTTGAACTTATCAAAAAAAGAGGCTGAGGCTGCTTTCCCTATTGTTCTAGAAACTGCCCTGATATTCTGGAATTCTGGAATCATCCACGCCGATTTATCGCCCTATAATATCCTTTGGTGGAAAAATAAACCTTATGTGATAGATTTCCCACAAGCGATAGATAAAAGAACAAACCCCGATGCGCTCAAATTCCTTGAAAGAGATTTACAAAATGTGGTCAAGCATTTTTCTAAGTTTATGGAGATTGATTATGAAAAAATTAGAAACCAATTTACCTAATAAATATTTTCGACTAATTTTTATGACGACAACACAACGCGACTTCCTTTCCCGCCGACCGGTTAATGCCACCATTATATTAAGCATGAACGTAAATAGTTTTGACATCTCTTCTAAGCTACCCAAGGGTTTCTTTTACGATGACGGTCAATTCAGTTTCCCTGCCGGTTTTTGGGAATCTTATCGAGTAAATGGCAAAGAATATAATGTCGATGGAAACAGAACGGTTGACCAACAAAAAGAATTAATTCTTGCTGATTTGTTAACTGCGGGATTTAGTCAAAACGAAGCGAACGATTTCATAACTGCCCTTGAAGTTAAAGAGGCCCAAACAATGCACTTAACCTTTGATGCTTCTAACAAATGGTTGCGAAATCATCTGGAACAAGAAGAGTCTGCCATGCGTATTCTAAATGAAGCAAAAAATGAAGTCCAAAATGAGTTGCAAACAAAGCGGTTGAGATAAAATTATAAAAAGAGAGCCCGGTGGATGACCACACGGGCTCTTTTTACTTCAGCAGAACATGATGAACTCAATTCTCAAGTATCAGTTAAAACTTGTCGAGACAGAAAAGGTCAATACGGACCATGACGACTTGCACCTGAGCCCCGAGGTTTTATCCTATAGACCTTTCTTCCCCTTTCAATCCGGTAACAGCCCGTACATTCCGTTTTTATGCAGGACACCGTTCCTCTTGGAGAATTGGGACTCTCCGTCTCGGGGAGACCGCTCAAGTCCAACTCAGTCCCACACAAGTCACACGTCAATGCGGATTTTTCCTCTGCCATTTTTTCTTCTCCATCTGGCTTAACTAGCGTAGTGTCCTGTCTCCAACTACCGACAGTTTGGTCGGATCCCAAGCACGCAGACCCAGCAGAATGACGAAAGCAAGCACCGCCAAGAACGCGAAGACTGGCGAGGTGCTCAGCATATCGCTCGGAGTAATCCCGACCGAGGCCTCCATGACGAACACCAGCCAAGTGATGGCCGTAAGAAGAAAAGCACTCATCGCGACGCTGTGGTGGCTATCCGGCCAGTTTCCGCGAGTTGCCAGCCACGCCGGCAAGAACCCCAGCCCCAGGAATAGCAAGCTTCCCAATAGAAAGATCAACCCAAAGATAAAGTCCATTTTCTCCTCCCTAGCAGTTAGATCTCAACCAATTACCCTTATTGTACACAAAACGTGAGGAAAATCAATCTCCATTAAAACCGCCGCCCCTGCCTGCCGGCAGGCAGGCTCTATGAGGAGCGCGGCAGTATGAACAGATGAACCTTACGGAATCACGACCTCGTTCGGTCCCCGACCCCACTTGCCAGTGAAGCGAGCCGAACGCTGTGTGATCTCGGGCAGCGCCGTGCTACCTATCGGCCGCTCCCAGACACAGACGACTCCACGTCGATCGGTAAGAATCCACTTAATGACGTTAGCGGCGCGCTCGTCGACAGCCATCGTCTTCACATACCATTCGGATTCCGAGTCGGAACCGACGAACTTTGGCTTCGTGACAAGCGAGTTGCCAACTTCGTTGTCGTGCATTGCAATTTTCATCTAGAACCCCTCAGGTAACGAAGTTTCTCTAAGCTAGACAGCGCGCAGGATCAGAAGAACGACGGCAATAACTGCCGTAACCAGGAAAAGTGACAAGTAACCTCGGTTGCGCTTCCTCCGTGCCAGTTCGGTGCGGCCAGGTCTGCCTTCTCCCTCACAGACGTGGCAGACACCGTCCTTGTGGTGAATCTTATACCAGACTCGACCACAATGGATGCACTGCTCCTGTTCTTCGTCGCCCATGGCCGTAAACGTTTCCAGAACACGATCACCAAGATCGTCACTCATGAGTTGCCTCCAGGTTGTTACTTCCTACGAATAACAACTCAGGGTAACAAAAAAAGGCAGATTTGTCAATGATTGTGCTATTTTACTGCAAAAAAGGCTAAAATTTGGTACAATAGTGAACAGAATACAAGTAACAAACAAAACAAGTATGAAACTAACCTTCGTCGGCCTATCCTGTTTCTTAATTGAAGACAAAAAAGGTGGCCGCCTCCTAATCGATCCTTTTAATGACACGCCGCGCTGGACGCTTGGATTAACATTACCGAAAAAACTTAATGCCGATATTTTTTTAGCCTCGCATGCTGATGCTGATCATTCTTATTTGGATGAAAGATTTGTAGAGCACAAACAAAGAAATGACGAAAAGCACACAACCAACATCAGTATCTTTCCAGATTTAAACTTACGCGGGACTTTGGTCAAAGAATGGAATGGCGATCTCTGTATTGCCTATCACTTCACTGTCGACGGTTTACGCTGTCTTCATTTGGCTGACAATTCACATCCACTGACGAAAAAACAAATCAAAGAGTTTGGACAAATCGATATTTTATTTTTGCCCATGACAAAATCCAGATCAGAAAATATTGACGTTGAACTCAAAATCATCGGACAGTTGAAACCCAAAATAGTTATTCCATCGCACACGATTCCTTTGCCACTAAAAACAGTTCGCCGCGGATACAAAGTTGTTTACGAAAAAATCAAAAAAATAATGTTGCCCCACAAAAACCCAGCCATCAACGAATATTCTTTCGGAATTTTTTCGTACATGTTATTAGTTGCTAACAATTTGACCAAAAAAATTTCGACGAAGGAAATCACCGGCTGCAATGTCGAGATCAAGAAACTGCCGAGTAAAACAACGGTGTATTATTTTGATAAATGTTCAGCAAAATAAGCAATATGAAAATCAAAAACCTCGAGAACATTTCCCTGGATCAATTAAATTTTGAGTTGAAAAATGGCGCTAAGTTTATTGTATTCCCTTTTTGTGTTTCGATAGGCTTTATGTCTTTTAATCGCGCCAGTGGTGTCCATTTTGTAAAACAAGGCGAGTCGACGCTCCGGCCAGCACTACTTTATTCATTAATCTCATTCATTGTTGGTTGGTGGGGAATCCCCTGGGGACCGATTTGGACTGTACATTCAATTTATAAAAATTTATCTGGCGGTAAAGATATGACCAAGGAAATTTTAATTGCATTAAACACATCTTCAGAGCAGACCAAATAATAATACAAAATATTCCTCCTAGAATTTGCTCGTTTATAGTTGATGCTACAATGAGAATATATGAAAAACCTAAACAAACAAATTGCTTTATTCAAAGGCAAAGGAATCCGCAGAATTATTTATAAAAAAGAATGGTGGTTTTCTGTTGTGGATGTAGTCGCAGCTTTAACTGATAGCCCAACCCCACGGAAATACTGGGGGAAAATTAAACAACGCGAGTTTATTGATCCTCAGTTGTCCCCAATTTGGGGACAACTGAAATTAGAGTCTTCTGATGGTAAAACTTATAAAACAGACTGTGCAAACACGGAAGGTCTTTTTCGCATTATTCAATCTATTCCGTCCCCGAAAGCAGAACCATTCAAACGCTGGCTAGCAAAAACTGGTTACGAAAGAATTCAAGAAATTGATAACCCAGAATTAGGTTCAAAACGAGCCAAGCTTCTTTATAAACTTAAAGGTTATCCTGATAGTTGGATCGAAAAAAGACTACAAGGGATTGCTGTCCGCAACGCATTAACTGATGAATGGGATAAACGTGGTGCCGATAATCAACAATCTTACGAAATTTTAACTGCGGAGATATCTAAAGCAACGTTTGAATTGACGCCATCTGATTACAAAAAGCTAAAGGGACTTAAAAAAGAGAACCTTCGCGATCACATGAACAGTATGGAACTCATATTAACAATGCTCAGCGAACAAACCACCAAAGAAATTCATAAAGACAAAAATTCCAAAGGTTTACCAAAATTAAAAGATGATGCCCGAGCTGGTGGTCAAATTGCGGGGTCTACGCGTAAGCAAATCGAAAGAAAACTTGGACGAACAGTTATTTCGAAGAAAAACTTTTTATCCGACGTAAATAAAAAGCAATTAAAATAAAACACATGCCCCAATTCTCCCTCGCCACAAACTTTGACACCAAAATTCTTTCAGAAATCGACAAACTGAATAAAAAATATCCAGAATCGAAAGTTTTTGAAGTTTATGGATCACTGCCACTAAGTTTGACCGGCAGCGGACGCAGTACGATTGGACTGCCGGCAGTCTCAACAACTGATCTTGCAAAACATATAGAGACAGCTCATAAATTTTCTTTAAAGTTTAATTATTTAATGAATTCCTCCCGCGTCAGCGATCTTGATGACTTAACATTCCGAAAACAACTTGATATGTTCCTTAACGACTTAATAAAAATTCAGGTCGATTCAATTACTTTAGCGGACGAAAAACTGATTCGATATGTTCGTCGAAAATTCCCAACCCTGCCAATCCACGTTTCTCTAATCACCGGAGTCGATACAGTTGCCGAAGCAAAAAAATATTCTAATTTGGGCGTTTCACTCACCACATTGAATCAACACACCATAAATCGAGACCTAAAAACGATAGCAACAATCGTTCAAGACGTAAATTGTGATATAATGTTGTATGCTAACATTTCTTGTTTACAAAATTGTCCACTGAGAGACGCGCACTACAAGTGGCTGAGCTCACAATCGAACGAATCGACGACTGACGACAATCAACGAGTCGATAAATTCATTTTACAATGTGAGCGACAATATATCGAAAATCCAATCGAATTTTTACGCTCTCCTTTTATCCGTCCAGAGGCTTTAAAACTTTACGAGGCTGTCGGAGTCAAGCATTTTAAACTTTCGGATCGCCGCGAGTCGACGGAAGCGCTCGTAAAGACTGCTGAAGCATACATGAGCGGCGCATTCCATGGCAACTTATTCTCATTTCTTTTTCGAGACGATAGAAAATGGTCCAATGCAGTCAGAAACATCGTCGAGGTTAAATCTTTGGGCAATACTGCAATTAATATCAACAACGATAAATTGACGGCCTTCAACTTTGATGAGCTTGTGACATTGTTAACCGGAGAAGATCTAGAAAAATTTTATGTGGACATGACCACGGCGGCCGTTTCCGGAGTCGACGATCAAAAAACAAAAAGCTTTCACAATAAATTACAGTCGGTTTTATGAAAAAATCCATTGCCAAATCCTACAACAAAATCGCCCACGAGTATACTCAAGCTCATGGTTATGGCGAACATGTTACACTTAACTCTTTGAAAAAATTTGTAAAACTCTTGCCCGTTAAAGCAAAAATTCTTGATGTCGGTTGCGGCGGCGGGCAAGATTCAAAATTTTTAACCGAAGCTGGCTACGCTGTTCTCGGCGTTGATGTGTCGAAGGAAATGATTAAGCTCGCCAAAAGGTATTCCCCAAAAACAACATTTGCAGTCGCTGACGTGATGTCTTTACCAGCAAAAATAAAATACAATGGAATCTGGTGCTGTCGTGTCTTTTATCACATTTCAATTACTGAGCAAGGTAAGTTTTTAAAAAAATTAAACGTTTTACTTAAAAAAGATGGTATTCTATATCTGACTACCGTCACCAGTGACACAAAAGAAGATTATGAAGCTTATGATTCTGGTAGCGACGGTCTTTTAAAAAAACGCTTGACTGGAAAATCATTCAAAGCATTACTTAAGAAATATAATTTTAAAATTTTGAAGTTCAAGTATTGGGTTGGGAAAAAGGGGATGGAAGTCTATGCAACCAAACGAATAAAGTAAACATTTACAACAAGCGAAGCGATAAAACAATTTTAACAACTAGAACAATATGCGCTTTCTCCTTCGCTCAAAAATTCACAAAGCCACAGTCACCGAAGCAAACCTCAACTATATCGGCAGCATCACCATCGATAAAACTTTGATCGAAAAAGTCGGCTTTTGGCCTGGCGAAAAAGTTTTAGTTGTCAGCAACACAACTGGCGCCAGACTAGAAACCTACATTATTGTCGGCAAGAAAAACTCCGGAATCATTTGCATGAATGGTGCAGCTGCTCATCTGATAAAAAAAGGCGAAGAAATAATTATTATGGGTTTTGAATTGACTAATAAAAAAATAGAACCGAAAATGATTTTAGTTGATAAAAAAAATAAGTTTGTAAAATCTTTATAAATAATAAATCCCCGCTCACGTTGCGCAAGCAGGGACTTTTCTATCAGTACGTTCTTTTTTCACGATTCTCCGTGGCGATTCGTCCCGTCCCCTTCGGATCGAAGACGTGAACCAGGAGCATGGCCCACTCGAGGCAAAAGGCCTTGAAGCCAATCCAGTACCGCATTGGGACCAGCTTGACTTTTCGGTGATGCGCCAGACGGAAGGTCACCCAGAACCGCAAGGCATGTTGCCAGTGCGTCACCACCGTGAAGTGCTGGTCATGATCGCGCTCCACAAGACGTAGAACACCCGAGATATTCTCGTAGGTGTCACGTGACAGTTCCTCGCACAAGATCTTGTTGGCATGAACGCCTTGTTCATTCAACCAAGAACGCATGAGCAAGCTAGACGCGATAGTCTGGGTATCAGCCGGCAGGTAAATCCCGCCCATGACAACGATGGCATCGTACTTTCCGCTCTGCCACAAGGACAAAGCACGCATGAGCCGCTTCTCCGTCATCATGCCGTCCAAGCGATTCTTCGCTACAACCTCGCAACTGGGAACGAGCAAATAACGCATCGTCTAACCTCACAAAATTGTTTTTCAATGACCTTATAAGATACCAAAACAAAGACTTTTTGTCAATCCTTGCAAAAAAATAATATTACTTCTATGACTCAAGCCCTCAACGTCGAATTTGAAAAAGCTGTTCGCTTATTGGCCGAATTCTTCCCTATTTCTGATGAGAGCACGTGCAAACCAGTTTTATTCCATGACATTCGTGTTGGGGTTTATTTATACGAAAATAATTATTCACGCGAAATTGTTCTCGCCGGAATATTACATGATATTTTAGAGTTTTCTGATGCAGGTGAAGAAATGTTGCGTGATGAGTTTGGTGAGGAAGTTCTAAATCTTGTCTATGCTTGTACCAAGGATGACACGCTCGACAATCCAGAAGAAAAAACCAATGATATGATTAGTCGTTGCGTGGAATGTGGCCAAGACGCTCTTATTGTAAAAACAGCGGATACAATTGATAGTTTTAAATATTACACCGCGACTAAAAAGACTGATCAACTCGAAAATCACTGTCTTCGAACCGCTAAAGCAATTTTCAATTACAAACCAGCCAGTTTTAATGATAAAATATTTGATGAATTAAAAAAATGGTTATAAATATAAAATAATTTATGTTAAGCCTCATTCTGTTTGTTCTTGGAATAATCCTCTTGATAAAAGGAGCAGATGTTCTCGTAGACGGCTCTTCTGCTTTAGCAAAAAGATTCAAGGTACCAACAATTGTTATCGGTCTCACTATTGTTGCTTTTGGTACATCCATGCCCGAGCTAATTGTTAATGTCATGGCCGCCATAAGTGGTAATGGAGCTATTGCTTTTGGCAATGTTATTGGCAGCAACCTCGCTAACATCCTACTTATTTTGGGCGTAGCCGCCTGCATCACAAATATAAAAGTTAAAAAATCAACAATTTGGAAAGAAATTCCTTTTTCACTTCTTGCAGTTTTAGTCCTTTTTATATTCATGAATACACAATTTTTTGATAATCTCGGTGGCACCACGATTTCACGATCCAATGGTTTAATTCTACTTCTTTTCTTTGTTATTTTTCTATATTATGTTGTTGAACTATCGCGTCGCAAACAAAACAACGTCGAAGCAGAAGAAATTGTTATAAAAAAACTTTCAACCTTAAAAATATTTGTTTACATTGTTGGTGGATTAGTTGCCCTGTTCTTTGGCGGTAAATGGACGGTTGAAGGCGCTGTTATGGTTGCCCGATGGTTGGGCATGAGTGAATATTTTATTTCTTTAACTATTGTGGCCGTGGGCACATCGCTACCAGAATTAGTTACCACCATTATTGCTGCCAGAAAAAAGAATATGGACTTAGCCGTGGGCAACATTGTCGGAAGCAATATTTTCAATATCTTTTGGATACTTGGTCTTAGCGCGCTCATTACTCCGATTATAATTCCTGCTTTTGCTCTTTATGATGTTATCGTTCTTTGTGGCACAACCTTTCTTTTGTTTATATTCATGTTCATCAACAAAAGGCATGAACTGGAAAGGTGGCAAGGCATAATTTTTCTGCTTATCTATATTGGATACGTTTATCATTTGTTAATACGAGGATAAAATAATTTTAAAAAAATCACCGTGCACAGTTTTGAGCTAGCACGGTTTTTTTTCGTGTTGTTGGCGTATTAGCCAACGAGACGGTAGAGATAATCACGAGCTACAGGTATCCCTGGCTTCGAACTTGCCTGGAATTCGTCGTCGGTTTGCAGACGTTCGAGAACTTTTCCGGGCGAAATGAGCTTGCACAATTCCGAGTACAGATACGGTTGCACGAAATTAGGTGTACGCACCTGCACAGTCTCAGTGAGAGTCCCTAGATCGTACCAAAGTCCTGGCAAGTACCCCAGAACTTCGAGAATGAGAGCACTCACAGCCGATCGAACTTCTAACTCGTTCATTCTTATTCTCAATGTGGTTGATCATTTCGATCTGCGGACTCTCGACATTATCATTATAACAATAATTTGTAAACAATTCTTTCTTCATTATTTGTTATTCAAAATTCTATATTTTTGAAAAAAATTCTCCCCCCAGCTGCATGCAGCTGGGGGGAGTCGAACCTAGTTCAGCACGTCGAGCTTGCCGTGCTTGATCCAGTTCTTGAACGTGGTCGTGGGGAAGCGGAGCCGAAGCTTCTCGAGCTCGGCCTCGCTGGTGCCGACGGACTCGGGGGTCTGCCCGCTCAACTTGATGATCGCGAGCACCTTGTCCACTTGCACTGACGAGTCAGGGTAGTCCCAGAACTTGTCACGCAGCTTGCTCATGAGGGCGTCGAGCGAACGCTGGTAGGCCAGGTCAGCCAGATCCTGTGCGTGCTCCTTGGTGATGGACCCGTGCGAGTAGATCTCGTCGTCAGCCTTGTAGCCATTCGCATGCCAGAGCTCGTTTTTGAAACGCTCTACCAGCTTGCTCGGCGTGAAGTACCCGCTCTCGTTGAATTCGACCGGGTACTGGTACAGCTTTAGGAGCGTATACTCAGCCATCCGCGCATGGTTGACACCAAGCGTCACGTCGATGTCGTGCTGGGTCTTGCCCAGCTCTTCAAGGGTGGTGTTGTGCTTCTTGATCTCGCTCAAGAAGCTGTTGAACCTCTCCGAGAGCGACTCGGAGTACCCATCGTCGTACAGATCCTCGCACCGGTAGTTGAGCAGGGACAGGAGATTCCCTTCGAACCCTTTGTGCTTGCTCTTTTTCACGAGGAGCTGGAGCTCTTCCTTCGTCGTGTTGAGCTGCTGGTACGTCATTAACCCTGCGTCCAGGTAACCCATGAGGTGCTGAACGTCCTGCTCGAGGTCGAACGGAGGCGTCTCCGCCTGCTTCCAGCCGCGGATCTCCTCAGCCCAGCTGTCGATCTGTGCGGCACGCCGCGTCTCTTCCGAGATCTCGCTCATCTTGCTGCAGTACACCATGTTGAGCATGAGGACAATGAACAGAACGCGACGCATGAAGCACCCCAAAACAGTTGATCTGTCCGCCCTTTGCGAACCATAAATAATAGCAATTTAAATCATTTTTGTCAACAATTTTTTATGAGATGTGAACAAAACCAAAGTAGATTTTGTATGGGCTCAAGAAATTGAGCCCTGTCTCAAAGACTTTGTTCAAACGGGTTTTGCTTCGTAAAATCCGGCACAAAGCAATCCGTTGCATCCAAATCCTGCGTCCAACCATTTAGCATTCCTTTTTCCGTCAAATATGTGAAGATTTTGTGTACCTCTTCCTCGTTATTCGTTCTTCGTAATTCGTTATTCTCTGTACTCTTATAAATTGGAGCATATTGCGCCATTAAACTCACATAAATTTTCTTATTGATTGAAGATAAAATGTCGATTGCACATAAACTACTTTCAGTTTGTCCTGGAAGAATTAAATGTCTGACAATTAAACCGGATTTGGCAATTCCATTTTCGTCGAGAATAAGTTCTGGACGTATTTCATTTAAATATTTAATTGCTTCTGTCGCAATATCAGTATAATTATGAACGCCGGAATATTTTTGGCCGAGTTCATTGAAACCGTATTTAAAATCAGGTAAAAAAATGTCGACAACGTCAGAAACATTTTTTAACACCTCAACATTTTCATAACCATTCGAGTTCCAGACAATCGGGATCGTCAGCCCTTTCTTTTTGGCTTTTTTAATCGCTGGAACTATCGTCTGCCACCAAATCGTCGGTGTGACGAGGTTGATATTGACTGCATTCTGTTTTTGTAAGTCGATCATTATGTCGACGAGCTCATCTTCAGAATAATCTTTCCCTAAATTTTCTTGAGAGATTTGATAATTCTGGCAATAACAGCATTTCAAATTACATTTACTAAAAAAAATGGTGCCGGAGCCTTGCGACTCGTCACCAACTAACGGTGGTTCTTCACCAAAATGTTTGCCGTACCAGGCAATGCGGACTGACATAAATTAAAGTACGCGCAAAATAAGAACTTTTAAATAACCTCCTTCTGTAAAGCTGGGAAGTTCGAGATGATCTGGTGCAAAAGTTAAAACTTCGAGTATTTGAATTGTTTTGCCAGCATTAATGCTGGCATTAACCAAAATATTTTTAAAATCATCAAGTGACAAATGAGCGGAACAAGAGCAAGTCATCAAAATGGAATTTGAAGGCATGATTCTCATGGCCACTTCGTTGATGCTTTTGTAGCCGATCATGCCTTCTTTAATTTTGTCTCGGTCTTTGATAAAAGCTGGTGGATCAAGAACAATAACATCAAAAGTATTTGGTTCGATAGTGCGTAAATATTTTTTTACATCTTCGCAAATTGAGGTGTATTTTGTTTTTGGAAAATCATTAAGGATAAAGTTCTTTTCAGCTAGTTCAATTGCTTTGGGAGAGACATCAACACTTGTTACATGTTTAGCACCGGCTGCAAGAGCGTAGACAGAAAAACCACCAGTATAAGAAAAACAATTTAAAACATTTTTATCTTTAACGTATTTGGTCAGAGCTTGGCGTTTGTCGCGTTGATCTAAAAAGAAACCAGTTTTTTGGCCCTCAACGACATCAACATCAAAGAGCAATCCATTTTCTTTGACTTTAATTGTGGCAGGAACTTTGCCAAAAAGTAAGCGCGAGCGGTTGTCCGTTTCTTCTTCAGTTAAAGAACGTTTATAGGTTTTATCGTAAATACCTTTTGGTTTAACAATATCAATTAAGGCATTGATAATTTGTTCTTGCCAAGCTTCGATACCACGATTATGAAATTGAACAACTAAATAATCAGCATATTTATCCACGATAAGGCCTGGTAAAAAATCATTTTCACTATTTACGATACGGTAACAATTAGTTTTCTTTTGGTCGATGGCTTGGAGTCGAACGGAAAGTGCGAGTTCAATTCGTTTCACAAAAAAATCATCATTAACCTCTTCGTTTTCTTCATAACCCCAAATACGGACTGCAAGTTGCGAATATGAATTAAAAAAACCTTGAGCTAAAAATTCATCATCGCTTGAATAGAGGCTGACCGGTTCGCCGTAACTTAAACCTTCAGGTAAATCAATAATAGCGCCAGAGTAAACCCACGGGTGTCCGCGTAAGATCGGACCAATTTTTTTTGTATAAACTGTTAACTTGATCATAGTTTTAATTTTCGGGGTTATTATCTCATTTTTGGTGATTTTGTCAATCATTTCTTAAGCGTCATTGCGAGACCGTGAAACAGGTCGAAGTAATCCCCGATATCTCAACTATTTTGTATTGCTATCATAGATATATTAATAAGTTAACGATCATTAAGATTTCGGGGATTGCTTCGGGCTGCCCATAGCGCCCTCGCAATGACCTTTGGATTTAGGGAAAAAAACACCCCCGCACCACAGATGACTGGGTGCGGGGTAAACCCAACTCATTGTCGAACGAGCGGGGCGTTATGGCTATCACCAGCGGGAACTGAACTCGTTGGTGTCGTCGTAGCCGAAGTCCGGGGAGAGATCCTTGAACAAAAGGTGTAAGCCGATGGCCAGACCGATCAGTGGGATGCACAGAAGAACAGTACAGATGCCGAGGACGCAGTCGATTTTCTGTCTCAGCATGAACACCTCTCTTCCTGTTTTTCGACCTCACGGGGATGTCGAATCGAGTAGAGGTAGAGGCCGAAAGCCAGGATGTCGGCGACGAACATGATCCGAATGAAGTAGATGATCAGGAAGTCGAAGGCTTTGATCCAGGGGGACGAGTCTTCGAACACGAGGAAGGGGAGGATCTGCATGTCGATGGTTTTTACCACGAAACAGAGACCGTAGCAGAGACTTGCTCCGAGAAAGGAGATTGTAACGCGAGTTGTCAGCTGCTTACCTTTACGGATCTCATCTCGCAGGTCGTCGGAAAACACCCAGAAGGAGAAGACCGCAACCATCGCCATCCAGAAAGTGGACGTGATGGATCCTTGATCTTCGGGAAAGACGCCAGGTTCGGTGTTCCAGATGAAGACGCCGAGGAAGAGGATGATCGTGACGATTACGTGGGGAATCCAGAAGAGCAAGTCGAACACGAGCTTGAACCGCACGGGCGTGGGCTGTGCCATGGTTTCCTCCAATCCGAGTTTGTTGTTATTTCCTAGGCTGCACGGCGCGGCGGTGTGTGGTCATCCCCGTCTGGAAGTTCTTGCAGACGTTTTTTCAGTCTGTTCTCGGGCAGGTGGTGGTACATGAGTCCACAATCTTGGCAGTAGTTCTGGGTGGGGCCAAGTTCTGTCGGACGTTTTCCGCCGTAGATCGGTGCGCCGACCGGAGTGCGTGTGATTTCTCTCACGATCGGGCCACCACAGACAACACACTTTGCATCGGTCACTTCGGCTGCCATTGTTTTGCCTCAACGCAGTTACATAGTTGATTAGAGATTAACATTTGGCGTGGTTTTGTCAATTCCATCCGATTTGCGATAATGCACAGATTGACAACCACTATGGCTCAGGTAGAATGGGAGTATAATTTAATTATTTTCATTTTTATGCTTACAAGTGAAGTGACAAATATTGAGTTGGCACGTGAAAACTTTAAAATTTGGAATGAGTCTTTATTGTCAAAAGACGCTCAAAAAGTTGCTGAGCTTTATACCGTCGATAATACTTTTTTACCAACAATGTCCCCAGAATTCAAAAGAGGACAAGCATCAGCCGAAGGATATTTTGTTCATTTTTTAGAGAAAAATCCAGTTGGTGAAATCGTTGAAGATGAATGTCAGGTTTTAGCACCAGATTGTTATTTACATTCAGGCTTATATAATTTCACTGTTGGGCCAGAAGACAAACGGGAGGTTGTGGAAGCGCGATTCTCATATGTTTGGAAAAAAAATGAAGCCGGTAATTGGAAAATTCTTCATCATCATTCATCAGTTAAACCGAGGTAATATTTTCTTAATAAAAAAGTCCCTGGAAATGGGACTTTTGGTTTTTTATTATAAATTATTTTGCCTTAGCTGTTCTTTTAGCTTTTCGAGATTTTCAAATTTGTAAGATTTGATTCCAAGACTATTGGCAACCTCCACGTTTTTTTCCGAATCATCAAAATACAAACATTCTTCTGGTTTCAGGTCATTTTCTTCGAGGATTAGCTTGTAAGCTCTTTCGTCCGGCTTCACAAAACCAGTTTGCCAGGAATAATATCCTTTTTCAGGTAAGGTTTTTAAGAAAGAGAATGTTTCTTCGTAAAAATGTGTACGTTCTCGAAGATTATTAGACAGAATAAAAATTTTAAGGCCTTGTTTCTTCATGTTCTCGGCCAGCTCAAGCATTTCTGGAATATCGGTTTCGGTTTTAAACCAGTAATCATAAAATTCTTGTTTGGATAAGTTGATCTTCCAGTCAAAAAAGTATGGTTGCCAGTATGAATAGAGGTCATTGGCATTGGGCAAACGAACTTGCGCCATAATCCCTTTGAGTGCTGGTAAAAACTTGTCAGAAGGAATTTTAAAGTCTTCAGCAAAGCGATCACTCAGCATTCTGCTTTGGATAAAGACGCCGTTTAAGTCAAAAATTATGGCTTTGATCATATAAAATTATTATAGGTTTCTAGCGTCTTTTCGTCAATTAAAAACATTGCTGAAGCACTCGGTATTTTTGCTTTTTAGACAAGAAAAGACAGATAGGTGGAATGGTAGACATGTGTTATACTTTTATAATAATTCATGACGTTTTTTTGTATGCTAGAAAACTATGTTTTTACGTCGGAGTCAGTTACAGAGGGGCATCCAGATAAAATTTGCGATCAGGTTTCGGATGCCATTTTGGATAGTCTATTAGCACTTGACCCCAAGTCGCATGTTGCAGTTGAATCATTTACTACAACAGGGTTGGTTATTGTTGCTGGTGAAGTCACGACAACAGGATATGTTGATGTGCAAAAAGTTACTAGAAATGTTTTAGAAGAAATTGGTTATACTGATCCAGCATACGGAATAGATGCCGAGCATGCAGGAGTTTTAGTTTCTCTTCATGAGCAGTCTCATGATATTGCACAGGGCGTTAGTCAAGAGAAAAAAGAAGAACAAGGCGCTGGGGATCAGGGGTTAATGTTTGGTTATGCTTGTAATGAAACTGAGCAGTTGATGCCACTGCCAATTGTCCTGGCTCATCAGCTCTGTCAAAAACTGGCCGAGGTCAGAAAAAATGGGACTTTACCGTATTTACGTCCAGATGGAAAATCACAAGTAGCGGTAGAATATGAAGCTGGTAAGCCAAAATGCCTTAAAAACGTGGTTATAGCGGCCCAGCATCATGATACAGTTAGTACTGAGCAATTGAGATTGGATATTATTCAAAAGGTTATTAAACCAGTTTGTCAAAAGTATCTCAATAATGAAACAAAGTTTCATATTAATATGACAGGCAGGTTTGTTGTAGGTGGTCCTCAAGGTGACACGGGGCTTACTGGAAGAAAGATTATTGTTGATACTTATGGTGGCATGGGCAGACATGGAGGCGGTTGTTTCTCGGGCAAGGATCCATCAAAGGTTGATAGGTCTGGTGCTTATATGGCTCGTTATGTAGCCAAAAATATTGTGGCGGCTGGCTTAGCAGACAAATGTGAATTACAGGTTGCTTATGTTATTGGCCAGGCGGAGCCGACCAGTATTAATATTAATACTTTTAATACTGGAAAATTTGCTGACGATAAGTTGGTAGAAATAATTAAACAAGTTTTTGATTTTCGTCCTGGTAAGATTATTGAGCATTTAGATTTATTAAAGCCAATATACAGAAAGACAGCTACTTATGGACATTTTGGTCGGTCTGAGTTTAGTTGGGAAAAATTGGATAAAGTCGATGAGTTGAAACAAAAGAGTCTAGTTTAAGTAAGAACAAAAAAGTACCCGGTTTTTTAGACGGGGTACTTTTTTAGATCACCAGTTTAGAATTGTTTTAAATAAGTGATTCTTTATTCGACGGAAACGTAACCGCATTACGTATATCCGCTTCACCCATAAGCCACTGAATTACGCGTGCCAGCCCAAAGCCACAGCCTGCATGTGGAATAGCGCCATTTGTTTTGACTTGGTTAATATACCACTCAAAATCTGCCAGGCTGCCGCCACGTTCCAGTAACCGCTTATACATGCGCGAATTTTCAAGACGTGATTGTAATGTTTTAGCATCGTGCGCCCGGGCGGCAGAACCAACTGCTTCTCCGCCGAATGGAAGAATTAAATCCGCAGATAAAACACGACCCGGGTTTTCCGGGTCGGGCAACATGTTGAAAAATTTTTCTACTTCTATTTCTTTATCAAACATCCACATTGGATCAGGAAATCGAGTAATAAACAGTGGTTGATTCCCATTGGCTTGAACAAGAAGGCGTTCCTGGGCCGATGAAATGTCGTCACCCCACTCAATTTTTTCTCCAAGACCGATGAGTCTTTTAATGGTTTGATCGTAAGTGTATTTGGTAAAGATTTGAGGACAGGCTGAAAGTCTTGTAATATTTTCGGGCGTTATTTCAAGACTGCCGGCGGATTGAGATGAATGAACCATACTTTGAGCTACATGGTAGAGGAGTCCTTCGATGTATTGGAGTAATTGATCGAATCCGCCGGGGTGTTCTATTTCTATCATCAAGAATTCAGTGAGATGGCGATTATCAACTTTTTGTTCTGCGCGGAAGCTGGGGCCGACGCAATAAACATTACCGAGTTCTGGTACGAGCGCTTCCAAGTAGAGTTGTCCTGTTTGAGCTAAATAACTTTTAAGGCCATTGAACCACTTATCGTTTTGGTCGGACGAGACCTCAAATAAGGTATTGACGTTCTCGCAGGCGCCTGAGGCTCGAACTATTCTGGGCACGACAATTTCTGTGTAATCATTTTGAGTTAAGTATTCGCGCGAGCTTTTTAAAACCAGGTCAGTAAGTTTGATTACTGATGTTTGCATACTTTTTTAATTAATTAATTTTAACAACAACCATTGGCCGTTGTTTTGTTTGCGTTGTATGGGTTCAAGAGATTGAACCCTGTCCACGGCGTTATTTACGTCAGGTCATATTTTTTGGGGTTAAAAAAATTCCCCCGCGAACGGGGGAATTTGATGAATTAATATATAAACTGTCTTTTGGCTTGATTGGTTTTTTCTTCCTATGTTTTCTTGCTAATTGAAACATATGGTTTTGTTGTGAGTATTATACTCCCTGCGGAAATGACGTCAAATGAGGCTGTGTATTGGAAAATAAGGCCGCGCTGATAATGTACCAGCGCGGTGGTGGAGATTAATCACGATTCATCATTTTCTGGAAAAGGAAGGTCACTGTTTTCTTGGACAAAGAGAGCTCTGTCTCGTGGCATTTGATTCCGAGCAGATTGACCGTCGCCCCACTGGAGTTCATAATCGTAGCTGAGTTGATCGAGGAAGTGGTGGTTGGGGTATTGATTACTATCGGCTTTGATGATGCGGAAGTCCTCGATCTTTTTGCTTTTGACGTGCAATAGTCCTACCCAGCCAAAGCTCAATGCACAGAGCTTTGTCATGACGATCGATAAACGGAAAGGATCAATTGTCTTGGTGCGGAAAACAACCGCGGTACCAGCGCCGATCAATTGCCAGAATTCTTGGCTGAACTGGTCAACTATATTGTTGGCTTCGTGCCAATCGTATTTGCTCAAAAAGGGGAATTCCAGAATAAAACAGCCGAACCTTTCCTCTTCTTTGTCTGATCGATTAGTAACAAGACAGGCAGAAGTGATTTTGCCTCGTTTTTCCTTCTGACGTCTTAGCTCACGTTCGGTGTAAGCCTGTTGTTCATTTATCTTCCGCATACACTGTTCGACATAGTCATCGTTCATGTGTAGCTCCCCTGTGAATTAGTCTTGTTACCTCCATGGTAACTGTGTATTATATAGTGAGCTAGATAGTTGTTCAATAATTCAGGACAGAAACAATGAATATTGGTAAATATTTGACATATTTTAGCAAATAAAGCATACTTAGTTTGATGTCGGAATAAGTGAACACATATGGCAAAAATAGAATATATCGAGAAATTAGGGTTAACAAAAAAGCAAGCCGAAGTATACTTGGCTTGTTTAAAGCTCGGTCCGTCAAAGGTGGGAGGGATACAGAAAGAGGTGAATATTAAAAGAACAACTCTTTATGATATTTTGGGAGAGTTAGAGAGCTTGGGTCTTGTGTCACATTCAATAAAACAAAAGACAAGAATATATAACCCAGAGAATCCAAATAAATTGAAAGAATTGATTGATGATAAAAGTAAAATCGTCCAAAGTATTTTACCGGATCTTCAGCAATTGTTTGCTTCTGTTACTTATAGACCTGCCATTCGTTTTTTTGAAGGTTCGGAAGGAATTAAACAAATATATCAAGACACATTAAATTGTAAGGAAAAAAAGATTTTGCAGATTGTGTCAGTTAAAGACTTCCAAGAATTTCCCGGTAAAGTATTTATGACTTGGTACGTAGAAGAGCGTGCAAGAAAAAATATTAAAGCACAAGCAATCCATCCTAAGGCAGGGGATATTTATGATAATCATTTTGGAAAGAATAATATTCTTTTAAAAAGAGAGGTAAAATATATGCCGACCTCCTTGTTTACCATGTCGATGATAATGGTTTACGACAATAACGTAGTGGCCATGTCAACAAAAAAAGAAAATTATGGTTTTATAATTGAGAGCAAGGAATATTCTAATGCCATGCGTGCTATGTTTGATTTGTTGTGGAAATTAGGAAGTGAGTCGCATGATTAATTTCTATTCTTATGAAAGCTAAAATTACAATTTACGATTCAGCCGAAGGCTACGACCTAGCCTCCGCTGATTATGATAAAAAAGAAGCTTATCTAAACAGTTTCGAAAAAGACTGGTGGGATTATGATTTAACTGATTTGTCAGAAAAGGATGTACTCGACGTCGGCGCTGGGACTGGACGATTATCTGTGACATTGCTTCGTCGAGGAGCCAAAGTCACAGCACTTGATGTCTCTGCAAAAATGCTCGAGAGATTGCACAAAAAAGGTCCGGCTATCAATATCGTCGAGGGCGATGCAGAAAATCTACCATTTGAGTCAGAATCGTTTGATTTAATCACTGCAGCCTTTGTTGTTGTTCATCTAAAAGATCCTGCAATATTTTTTAAAGAAGCAGAAAGAGTTTTGCGTCCTGGCGGATTATTGATTATCACGAATATTAATCAAAAAGAAGCGCCCTCGGTAAAAACTTCTGTTGGTCAAATTAAAATTAAGTCATATTATCATCGTCCTGAAATGATTTTGGAGTTGTTGGAGTCGGCGAGATTTAAGTTTGTTAAAGAAAAAATAATTAAGGAGGGCGGGAATTGGATAAATCAAATTGTAACAGCACAAAAATAAAAGTTTTAAATTTAAAAACAGTTCGTAAGGGGCTGTTTTTAGGTTTTTATGCAATTTTTGTACATGAATTTCCACCAAATGCGGTAGCTATCAGCGAGTTTTTTATCACGAAGGACAAATATAGTAACGTCATCTGAAATACTTTTATAGTTCAATCCAGTAAAGGTTACGACATAGTCACCAAAAATGTCAGCTGCAGAAATAGTGGAAAATTCTTTAGGCATAAAACGATTATTGTTTCCCATTAATACGAGTTCTCCCGGTGGAGTTTTTTCTTGAACTTCAATATCAAAAATATGATAAAAATTTATTTTTTTCTTTTTTGCTTCAACTAAAAATTTTGTCAAAAAAGTATTGATGCGCGGGTCTAGCCAACCAAGCTTGGCGCCGATGAAGTAAACATCTTTGCCCTCGTGCAAAATATCGCGCATGTAATTCTTGAAACCTTCAAGACCTCTATAGATGCAGGCTTCTTGCGGGCTTTCTTTTTCCTCAAAGGTTCTTTTTAATTCTGGAAGTATTAGTCGAAGCTCGGCTTCTTTTTCTTTCAATAATTCCAATAATTTCCCAGGATCTACTGGCGCATATTTATTTTCCCCTTTAGAAATAATGGGGAAGATCAGCCCCTTATCTACGAGCCGACCAACAGTGTCATAGACGTTCCGACGATGTATTTTGGAATGGGTTGAAATGGTCCCAACTCCGGCTTCTTTGAGGGCTAAAAGGGATTCATAAATTTTGGCTTCGTTGAGTGACAAGCCGATGTTTTGGAGTGTTTGAAGTAGCATAATATTGGTTATTTTATCTAAATTTAGTGTAGCATTTTGTGGTGGTATTGACCACTCATTATATATATGCTATAATACTATTTATTACGGTCTTTGTCAAGGCCGTATTTTTTATTTAAAAATAATTAATAATAAATCTGAGTATGAACTCTATTTCACAAAACCTAGGTTATTGGCTTCTCGCTGTTTATGGTATTTTTATGGTAGTTATTACGTACTTCTTTGCTCGCTGGAAAAAGTACCGTTCCATTCAAGGTTTTTTAGTGGCAGGTCGTAATGTTAAGTGGTGGTTGGGTGCAACAAGTATTGCTGCTTCATGGATCTGGGCACCAGCATTATTTGTATCCGTACAAGTTTCCTATCAACAAGGCTTACCTGGAATTTTCTGGTTTACCTTTCCCAATATAATTGCTTTATTGCTTTTTATTTGGTTAGCACCAAAAATTCGCGCTAAGATGCCTTATGGTTATACTCTGCCACAATATATCAAGGAACGTTTACAAAGCGATAAAGTACATAAGATCTATTTGTTCCCTTACTTTTTTTATCAATTGATGGCTGTGGCTGTTCAATTATTTGCTGGTGGCGGTCTAATTTCACTTTTGACAGGAATTCCATTTGTAACAGCGATGATCATTATGTCAGTTATCGTTTTGATATATTCATTCATTTCTGGTCTTGAATCTTCTATAGTCACTGATTTTATTCAATTCCTGTTAATTGTCATTGGTGTAGCCATTGTTGTGCCATGGACAATTATGTCTGCTGGTGGTTGGAGCACTATTAGCGCTGGATTAGGTGGTGTCAGTGGTCATTTCAGAAACATCTTTGATCCTGGCGTGGCTTTCTCGTTTGGCATTGTAACTGCCATTGGTCTTATTTCTGGAGCAATATCTGATCAGCAGTATTGGCAACGAGCCTTTGCTATTAAAAAAGAAAATCTGGTGAAATCTTTCGTGTTTGGTGCCATTATGTTCGGTATAGTTCCGATTGCACTCTCAAGTCTTGGTTTTTTGGCTGCTAATACAGGGTTAGGAATTTCTTTACCAGCAGGAGTAGATGTATCGATGATTGGTATTGCTACTGTCAGCCATTATTTACCGGTTGGTGCTATTGCTTTGTTCGTAATTATGCTTTTGAGTGCCTTATTTTCTACTCTTGATTCTGGTCTTAATGCAGCGAGTTCACTTTTTGTAACTGATGTTGTGAAATATACAGACAAAGAAAAAGCTGTCTTAAGAAAAACAGAGGAAGATCAAGTTTTAAATTCTGATGAAGAAAAAATTCAAAAACATTTGGATGATAGGGGTGTGCGCAATTCACGCTGGGCCATGTTTGGAATTACGGCTCTTGGTTTTGCAGTGGCTTTAGCAGCAAATTATATTCCCGGTTTTGGCTTGAAGCATTTATGATGGATCTTTAATACCATTGCCGCTTGTGTAGTTGTGCCGACTGTCCTCAGTTTGTATTGGAAGAGGTTAGATGCTAAAGGCGTATTTTGGGGTGTGTTAACATCTTTTGTTATCGGCGTACCGCTCTTCATTTATGGGAATATCGTTGATAAGCCGGTTTGGATAGTCGGGGCTTCACTCTTCATTGTCGCTGTGAGTACAATTATTTGTTTGATTTTTCCCAAGAAAGTTAACGCAAGTTCGTTCTACTACGATATAGAGTAGAGTCGATTCAAAAAATATCAGCAGTTGCTGATATTTTTTTTGGAGATAAAATGTGATAAATGTTGGAACTTATTTAACTGGGAAACCATTCATTAAATTTTGAAAATCAGTAAATTTAATGTCGGCTTGTGGAATAAATTTTGAATTATCGACAGTCCACTTTCGACATCGATATTCAGCTGTATCTGATAAAGCTGCCTGGCTCGCATTGGCGGCTTCAAGATCAGTTCCGACCGTAGTGTCGACCTGCATTTTTATGGCTGGGTAGGTCTTGTTGTCACTCCAAGAATACATTTGGTCATTATCAAAGATCATAGTAGATTTCATGTCCTTGTTTGACAGAGGATCCTTTACCATTGTTTCCGCCCTAAATTTTCTATTTTTTCCGTCAACATAAAAATCGCCCGAGCTTGTTACACCCTTTTCGGCCTCATAGGAGAAAGTGCAATGAAACGATTTTCCCAAGGCAATCATTTTGTCTGGGCTTGTTTTGAAGAGTTCCTCTTCTTCTGCTTTTTGTGTTTCTTGGTTTAAATTGTTGACAACATTACTCTTTTTTTCACAACCGAGAACAATGAAAAGAAGGGGCAAAATAAGTAGCAGGAGATACAATCTTGATTTCATATTTATAAAGTTAATTATCTATAAATATTATAGCACTGAGCAATAGAATTGATTATGGGCAGTTGTGCATAATAGCTATTAAAGAAATGCAAAAAAACACCGCAAATGGTTCTTTTTCATGATCAAGAGTATTCAAGATGAAAACAATATTGTTTGCTATTTATAACCTTTTGCTTGAGTTTTGAACATCTGGGCATATTTGCCATTCTTTTTTAATAATTCTTGATGCGAACCGGCTTCTATTATTCTTCCATCGTCAATGACAACAATTTTACCAGCATTACGGACGGTCGAAAACCGATGAGAAACCATTATTAATTTGTATTTATAGAGTTATTATATCAGGGGCTTTATCCCCCGACTAATATGCTAAAATAAAAAATACCACGCTAAAGGTGATATTGTATTTGGTTTTTGCTAATTTTTTGATAGAGGTTCAATTATTTTTTTTAGGATATCTTGTTTAGGAAAGCTTAAATATAAATTTTGTAAGAAAATATGTTGTTTATTCTCGGTTGTCTCTTCCCACGGATTAAATTTTAAATGTTTCTCTAATTCAACAGCAGGATTAATAGTTTTGTTTCGCAAATCAACTTTTATACACTTAACTTCAGGTTTGGTTTCTTTTCCGATACGTTTTAAATCACCATTATTGATGATAAGTATTAAGTCTCCAAGTTTTGCAATTATATATATTTCATTCATATTTTTTAGAATTCAATCAATTGTATGGTTGATTCTGGGTGTTGTTGTTTGTAGTTATCAAGCAGTTCATGAACCGCTTCAATATCTTTTGAGCTAAGACCATTGTGAGGTGAAATATTAATAGATTCCACGTCATCCAGTGTCAGCTGCCCATAATATTGGGCTTCTGTATATAATTCTCCCCAATTGGTGACGCTGGACCCAGTGGTGCTTTCCAAAAACGTTTTGACTGAACCTCTAAGACCAAAACTTGTAAAGTGTGGTTTTGAAGCGGGCGTAGGTGGAAAGTTATAGTTGCCTTGTTTAAAGCCACCGATCGTTTTATTTTTATATTAATACTCCCATAACCGCTGGTGCTGGCTGGAGGTGGTATTCTTCCCTGCGGATTAATAATGCCATGTTTATCGTCGGAAAAATAACCGTAAATTGGTCTATTTTCCTTGTCTCTGTCGGGGGAATAGTCATAATTGAACATCCGATTTTCTCTTTCTGCTCTGACACTCGGATCAAGGGCACCTTGGCTGGTTCCAGTTTCAAATTGACTTTTCCAACGTCCACCAGACATCATTACTCTTTTTAGCTCATCCAGCGTCGTTGCGCGAAAGAATTCGTCTTTTCCTACCATTTGTTCTACTTTTGTTTGCAATCTAGCTTTTAGGTCTTCAACGGAAATACCCAAATCAGCAGCGGTTTTTTCATATTGTGGTCAATTTTTTTCCTCTAGGCGTATCATATTTGCTCGAATTTTAGCAGTGATGCCAGCAGGACCATCAAGCTTCATCTCTTCATCCCAACCATTAAAATAATTAATGGTTACAATTGAGCCGAAATCTCCTTTTTCGGTTCTTGTTTCGTGTCCGTTTTGTTTTGGTTCTATCGAGACTATAACTTCATGTTTCATATATGCAATTTTTTTATGAATACATTATATCATAAGTTCTATTTTATTATGGGGTATTAACAAAAAACAGCTAAAATTAGCTGTGCTTTGTTGGAGCGGGTAAGGGGAGTCGAACCCCTATCTTCAGCTTGGAAAGCTGTAATAATACCGCTATACTATACCCGCCCTGTAGTACATGCTCCGCATGACTACAGGGCAAGCCCTTTATCAAGCGAAACTTTAGTACGTTTCATCGCATGACTACAGGGCAAGCCCTTTATCAAGCGAAGCTTTAGTACATTTTTCCGCGTGATTGCAGGACCAAGCCCAACGATCCGCGAAGCTGTAATTCAAGTCCTGTTATTATACCAAGATTTATTGCTTTTTCAAGACCTGTTCTAATTTACTTCAATATCAATATGCTTAACCCCAGGGAATTTTTTATGCAGTTTTTGCTCAAGTTCATCAATTCTTCGGCCCATTAGGCGAGCCATCTGGTCACTATAGTCAACACAGAAGCGTAAGAACTCATCATAGTTGTTATTGATTATCTCAAACTCTTCATGCAAATCTCCGTCTTTAATAATATCCTTCAATAAGGAATAGCCATTAAATTCAATTTCGCATTTGACGCGATAAATTCCATAATCTAAAACTATTGATTTAAAGTCGAGTACTTTTTCGATCCCAGGATCAGCTTCTAGCGTTTCAATAATTTCATTGCGCATATCTTCGGGCATGGCTTTGCCAATTAGAAATTCCCGATTCTTATTTATTAAGAAAAGAGCCATAATGCCCAGCATGACACCGATGACAATTGAACCGATTGCATCGAAAAAATATAAGCCAGTAAAATGAGTCAAAAGAATACTCACAAACGCAACTATAGTGCCAAGGATCGCAAGCCCGTCTTCATATAAAACCGCCAAAGATGAGGGGTCGCCATCTCTTAAAATATGTTTTAAATGTTTTTGGGGATTGTGTTTTTTTAATTCATACCAAGCAATTCCGAAGGTTGAAAATTCTACAACGAAGGCAATGAGCAACACTAAGTAAGTCAGAAAGCCGGTGTGAATTGCACGCTCATGGACCAAAGCCATGATACCACTATATACGGTGACACCGGAACCAATAAAGAAAACGCCGCAAGCTGAAATTAAAGCTCATAAAAATCGTTCTCGTCCGTACCCATAAATAAAAGATTCACTCGGTTTTTTGACCGAGCGTTTAATTCCAATAAAAAGTAAAATTTGATTTGAAGAATCGGCCAAGCTGTGAATCGCTTCAGAAAACATGGTTGCTGAGCCGGAGATGAAGGCACTAATGAATTTCAAAGTCATTACTACGAGGTTGCCCAAAAGGGCAGCAACAACAGGCAGGTAGCCTACAGACTTTTGTGTATTTATCATTTTGTAAAATTTGTTGGTGGGTCCGCTGGGATTTGAACCCAGGACGCCCAGCTTAAAAGGCTGGCGCTCTAACCAACTGAGCTACGAACCCTAAAGTACATGCTTCGCATGACTTTAGGGCAAGCCCTAGAATCAAACGAAGTTGTTATTGGTTGTTCTTCCTAAAGTATGATCTTAACATTAATCTAATTGCTCTTTTACCGTCCGTTGTTTTGAAATAAGCCTCTCTTCTTAGGGCATCATCACGACTTAGATGTGCCTCGTAATAAATAACATTCCAAGGGCCTCGATTTTTTGTTGATGGGACAAGGCCTGCATTGTGCTTTAATGATCTGTGATAAACATCATCTGGAGTAAAGCCAGCATAAAGGTTTTTAGTTTTTTGACCTTCTAAAACATACGTATAATACATATGTTTTAAGAATAATACCAGCTATTGCAAAGAACAAATCTAGGGGGGGGTATCACTGGGCGGTTCACCCTGAAGTATAAATTTCATTTAACCTCATGGCTAGCCATGAAGTTACGTGATAATCATGTCTGGTTTACCATAAAGTCATGTGATTAGCATGTACTTTATGGTCGGGGTGGTGGGACTCGAACCCACGGCCTCTTGGTCCCAAACCAAGCACTCTAGCCAACTGAGCCACACCCCGAAGTACAGGCTTCGCCTGACTTCGGGGTAAACCCCGCATCAAGCAAAGCTAGATTTTACAATGAATGGCTTGCCACAAACTGACACGGAGTGTCTAATTTGTGGTGCCGAGCCCCAGAATTGAACTGGGGACGCAAGGATTTTCAGTCCTTCGCTCTACCACTGAGCTAGCTCGGCCCGGTAGTACATGCTTCGCATGACTACCGGGCAAGCCCTGTAATAAAGCGAAGTTTAGTACGTTTTTTCGCATGACTGCAGTGTAACCTCAGCAATCAAGCGAAGTAACAGTATTATGATGGATGGCTTGCCATGAAGTCACACGTAGTATGTACTTCATGGTGGGCGCGGGGGGAATCGAACCTCCGACCTCAGCATTATCAGTGCTGCGCTCTAACCAACTGAGCTACGCGCCCCGAAGTACAAGCTTCGCTTGACTTCGGGGCAAGCCCTTCAGCAAGGAAGCAGTTATCAATAAATGGCTTGCCATAAAGTCATGCGATTAGCATGTACTTTATGGTGGGTGGCATAGGATTCGAACCTACGACCCCTTCGGTGTAAACGAAGTGCTCTAACCAGCTGAGCTAGCCACCCAGAAGTACAGGCTTTGCCTGACTTCTGGGTAAACCCATAGTCAAACAAAGTTTTTGTACATGGTTCGTCTGACTTCTGGCTTGCCCTGTGGCGCAATGCCACGGGGGTAAACCCATAATCAAGCGTAGAGTAATAAACAAAACTTAGCTTAGCTAACTAAGCCATCGTGCGCTCAGTATAGCAGGAATCTATAGCTATTTCAAGTTATTTTACTTTTAAATAACAGCAAAAGTATAGCAAAAAAAAAGAGACTAATCAATAGTCCTTTTTTTGTTAACTTCAGAATAGTGGTACGAATCATTTGTCTCCTGCATAGAGAATAAAATACAAGAGCAGGATCGACCTAAGACGATACAGATAAACTGTTCGTCATAGCCCCTTAGAAAGGAGTTGTTTCCATCCACAGCTTCCGCTACGGATGCCTTGTTACGACTTAGCCCCTATCATCGGTCCTACCTTCTGCCGTCCTACAACGACATTCGGGCATTACCGACTCTCTTGACTTGACGGGCGGTGTGTACAAGACTCGAGAACGTATTCACCGTGACGTGCTGATCCACGGTTACTAGCGATTCCAGCTTCATGAGGTCGAGTTTCAGACCTCAATCCGAACTGAGACCAATTTTGGTGGGATTTGCTCCATCTTACGATTTGGCGTCCCTTTGTATTGGCCATTGTAGCATGTGTGTTGCCCAAGGTGTAAGAGCCATGCTGATTTGACGTCATCCCCACCTTCCTCCTTGTTATACAAGGCAGTTTTCTAATAAAGTATAAATTAGAATGAGGGTTGCGCTCGTTATCGGACTTAACCGTACACCTCACGGCACGAGCTGACGGCAACCATGCAGCACCTGTCTAGCACCCTCGTAGGCGGCCCTAGTTTCTTAGGGCTTGCAGCTAGATTTCAAACCTTGGTAAGGTTTTTCGCTTATCGTCGAATTAAACCACGTGCTCCACCGCTTGTGCGAGTCCCCGTCAATTCCTTTGAGTTTTAATCTTGCGATCGTACTCCCCAGGCGGGATATTTAACGCGTTAGCTTTTTGTGACGACACTGAGAGGGTCGATACTCCCAATGTCTAATATCCATAGTTTACGGCGTGGACTACGCGGGTATCTAATCCGCTTCGCTCCCCACGCTTTCGTGCCTTAGTGTCAGTATTGTCCTAGTAAGCTGCCTTCGCATTTGGTGTTCCTGCCGATATTAACGGATTTAACCCCTACACCGGCAATTCCGCTTACCTCTTCCAAACTCAAGTCTAACAGTATCAGTGGCGATTCCCCGGTTGAGCCGAAGGATTTAACCACTGACTTAATAGACCACCTACGCACGCTTTACGCCCAATAAATCCGGGTAACGCTTGGGGCACTCGTATTACCGCTGCTGCTGGCACGAGTTTAGCAGCCCCTTATTCTTCTGGTACAGTCATTAGTTCTTCCCAGAAAAAAGATTTTTACACCCCGAAGGGTTTCATCAACCACGCGGCGTCGCTCCTTCACACTTTCGTGCATTGAGGAAAATTCTCGACTGCAGCCTCCCGTAGGAGTCTGGGCAGTGTCTCAGTCCCAGTGAGGCGGGTCGTGCTCTCACACCCGCTACCCGTCGTAGCCTTGGTAAGCTTTTACCTTACCAACTAGCTGATAGGCCATAGGCCACTCTCTGACCGATAAATCTTTACTGCACCGACTCATGCCAGTGCAGACCATCGTGTATTAGCTCAGATTTCTCCGAGTTGTTCACGAGTCAGAGGTATGTTACCAATGTGTTACTCACCCGTTTGCCACTCCTATTCTATCCGAAGAAGGAATAGGCGTTCGACTTGCATGCCTTAGACACTGGTGATAGCAAATCTACCTTTAAAATCATTGAATTGACAAATGATTCCTTACCACTATTCTGATGTCAACGATCATGTGGTTAAAAGTATAGGGGATTTTTTCAATCCTGTCAAATCCTCTCTGAGGATAGCCGAAAAATTGTCATTTTGCTGAAAATTAGCTAAAATAGACAGATAATAGCCATATATGTTCGAACTCAAAAATTTGATCCAAAAAGACAAGCCGCCAGCTCAAATTGAGGCTGAAAAAGCTAATCCGGAAATTAAGGCAGAATACCACAAGCAGGTAATGGAAGTGATACTCGAGCGAGCCGAAAAGATCCTCTGGGAAAATCCAAATGCTGGTTGGCCTGATTTAGTTCAGCAAATTCTCGAAGCAGCGATCGAGGTCGGTGCAAAGCCAAGTGCAGTTCAACGTAAATGGGTCGAGGAAACCGTTCAGCAATGGATTGATGATGTGGGGAAGGAAATAACTGTGATAGAAGCTTTGGCAGATGAAGCTTTTAACGCCAATGTTTATCCGTCTGGTCCAAACGATAAAGCTTGGGATGACGAAAAAGCGAAAGAGCAACAACGTTTCGATGATAACCAGGAACCCTGGTTGTTGTTTGAGACTGATAGATGGATTCAGCAAGCCTTGTTACATAAATTACCAACAATTAGTAAGGAGCCGAAAGACTTTGTTTTCCGTTCTGACCATCCGCCGATGATTGTGATTCAGTGTTTGGAGAAGTCAGATTATGAGGCTCTTTATAAATTTAAGAGTGTCGATAATGATCGTTGGAAATCAACTGATGGGTTTGTCCCAATGGATTCTCTTCTTCTGGATTCAACGCACCCGATTTATAGTAATTTAAAAGGGTGTATTACCATTGTTCGATCTGCAAGCGAAGACACTAAACTACATGAGGAACAGCATCTTTTTTATGAACGTTATGTTGAGACTAAAAAAACAAATAATTTACGAGCCCTTGATGAACTAGCTGCATATTTAAAAGAGGGTCGCTATGATTTCACAACCAAAGGAATTTTTAGTCATATTTCTGAGGAGTCAGTGGTGGGTCTTTAAAAACAAATTTATGATCCAGATTGGCAGCAAGTAGTAAATCAAATTTTACGTTTGAAATATTTTGGCATCCCAGCTGAATCATTATGGTCTCGGGTTGCGGCCTGTGAGGATCTAAAAGAATTGGCCCGACGTTTAGAAAAAGTAGAAGTGGATCCAACGCACTTTGATTTTGATGTAGCAACTCAAAATGGAAGCTCTCTGACTTGGGTGCTTGAAAATTATAGAATGTTACCCGAGGCAGTTCATGAGAAAATAAAGCCGAAGGAAGCTGAGGAACAAGTGAAGCAGGATTTTGATTTTTTACAGCTAGCTGAAATGAATGATGCCCTGGATGCCATGGATAAGAATGAAAATGCATTGTCATCATTTGGTTATGATTTAGGTTTATTGACAAATATTTGGCGTAAAATAGTTGACGAAGCTTATGCTCTTGTTGAGGCCTTTCCTGAGCTGAAAGAGAAGGAGTGGGGAAGAAAATCATTTGCAAATCCGGATCAAAAAGTATCAGTTATTGATAGTGATTTATTGATAAGATTGAGAACTGCAGCTGATTATTTTAGTACTATTATGCCTCCAGTTCCCTTGCCTGAATTTTTAGGTACTGATACCTGGGGAGAAACAATAACCAAAATGGAAGAATTTAGAGACAAGCTTGACTGGGCTTCTTCTACCCAAGACAAGATTAATCAATTAGAATGGTCTTTCCGTGCTTCTCAAAATAAAATCCCTCGGTTAATTGAAAAACATTTTGGTGTTAAGGGTTTTAACAAAATCTCTTTTAGCGAAGCAGCTTCTTTGATAGAGGAGCTTATTTCTGCAATCAGGTGGAGAACCGCGGAAACAGAAAACATGAAAAGAGTTTCTGGGGTTTTGGAAGAACAGATGAAGAGCGACTGGGACGATGAAGGTGAAATATTTAATGATAGTCAAGATTCATCTTTGATGGATCCGTTTGAAGCTCATCAATATTTTAAAGAAGAGTTGGCTAAACAACAGCAATATTTGGCCGAGCATTATCCTGAATCATTGTTAAATAATCCTGATGAATTGGCGGCAATTGTGGCTGCAAGATTCCCAAATAATTAATATCTTTAGTTATAAAAAGTTCCCCATGCTGGGGAACTTTTTTAGTTTAGTTTTTTGATTTTTCTTTCCGCCACTCAGCAATTTTTTTATGATGTCCAGACAACAGTACTTCTGGCACTTTTAATCTTTTAGTTACTTGTTTTTTTGTTTTTTTGTTTTTTTGATTAAGTCCTCTCCTGTATGTAAATACTTCGGGTCGCGAATACTGCGGATATTCCAGATATCCTGGCGTCGAATGCGATTCTTCGTCCAGCGATTCGATTTTTCCTAGGACGCCAGGGATTAACCTCGTCACTGAGTCGATGATAACCGCCGCGCCAAGTTCTCCTCCAGTCAAAACATAATTTCCGATAGAGATTTCTTCGTCGACAAATTCAAGAATGCGTTCGTCATGTCCCTCATATCTTGGACAAATAAAAATAAGTTGATCGAGTTTAGAAAATTTTTGAGCCATTTGCTGATTCCAGGTTTTACCTTTGGCGGAAAGTAATATGATTTTTGATTTTTTAGCTCGTCGAATTTTTTTCAGCGCTTTATAAATTGGTTCAACCATCATGACTTGACCAGGTCCGCCGCCATAAGGTCTGTCGTCCACAGTACCGTGATTGTCGACAGCATAGTCGCGCAAGTTGTGCATTTTAAAACTGACTATTTTCTTTTCTTGGGCAATCCGAATCATGCCCTTTTCAATGTAAGAGTCGAGGATTTCGGGGAAGATTGTGAGGATTTCGAATTTCATATATTTTTGTTGTTGTAAATGTTGTATCGTTTCACTTGTTGAAATTGTTTACTGCTTTCATTGTCATCCTGCCCCGGACTAGATCCGGGGTTTTTAGTATCTGTTGACTCCATCGAGACGGGATTTTTGCAGATGCTGAAACGAGTTCAGCATGACAGTCAAATTATAGCTGATTATTGAGCAAAAAGAAAAACCACATTTTTGTGTGGTTTTTCTGATTGTATTTGAGAACGTTTTGCTTAGATTTTTAAATCATCAACAACGTCTGTATCAATAACACTTTCTGGACGGACATCTTCTCGTCTAACTCTTGTTGAACCTTCTGGTTCATTGATCTTTAAGTTAACGCGAGCGTTGTTTTGTGCGCCGACAATCTTTAAAAGAGTGCGGATAGACTTGGCTGTTTGACCTTGTTTACCGATGACATAACCCATGTCTGCTGGGTTGATATCAAGTGATAATAGAACACCGCGTTCATCGATAGTACGAGTGATTTTGACATCGTTAGGGAACTGAACGATTCCTTTAACAATGTACTCTAGGAAGATTTGATCTTTTTCCATAGGATTCTTTACTCACAATTAATTTTTAACAAGATCGGTTCAAATTTCTGGAAATTTTATTCCCGCTAGTTTGAAAGATCTATGTACATTATATCAAATAATATAACTTTTGTCAATCGTCTTTATGCTTGTGGAGCAGCTGGTTCAGCAGGTTTTTCTTCAACTGGAGCAGCTACTTCGACTGGTTTCTCTTCAACTACTGGAGCAACAGGTTCTACCGGTTTAGCAGCTGCAGCTTTCTTTTCAGCTTCAGCAGTAGCTGTTTTTGCTTTTTGAGCTAGTTTATCTTTACGTTTTTTGCTTAAGCGGGAAACGCGTTTCTTTTCTCCAGTGATAATGCCTTGAGATACCAAGAGGTTATAAACTGAGCTAGTTGGTTGAGCACCCTTACCTAAATATTCTTTGATGCGTTCAGCTTCTAACTTTATTTCTTTAGTTCTTGGATTATAGTTGCCTACGTTTTCTAGAACTCGGCCCCATGGATCTTTCATTTTGTCGACAATAACAAGACGGAAGTAGGGGTAACTTTTTTTGCCTGTACGAGATAATTTGATAGCTAACATAATTTAAGTTATAAGTTATAAGCGAGATAAGTTTTAAGCTTTTTTTAAATTACTTATAACTTGTCTCTCTAATTGATATTTTTAATGAAATATTTTTTATTGGTTTACCCTGAAGTTAAAAAGAGAATACTTTTTATACTGCAGGGTGACTTGATAATAACTTTTTTTATTCAATAAGTCAATGGTATTGGCGTTTTGACAAAGAATAGCGTTTGTGGGGAAGGGATTGCATTTTTTGAGATTGTATGATAATATTTTGCTCACATTTGGCTATTTGAAGAGCTAGGTGGGAAGGCTATGTCAGTTATTGACAAAGTCTTAAAAATATGCTATTATAGTAGGTCGTTTAATTAAAGCTGGACTAGGGTTATTAGGTGCTTTCTGAGCTTTTCATGAAGCCTAAATATACGCTAGTTTTAGCAAAAATTTAGTATGAACTTACGTAAAGTGATAGATTCATCTTTATCTAAAGAGATCAAAACAGCCTTAGTGCTGGTTCTTATAGTGTTTGCTTTTAACATGACAGTACCTCAGCCGACGTATGCGTTTAGCTTTCCAAAAGCTGATGCTGTGAAGCAATATGTGTTACGAAGCTCTGTCCCTCTTGATCTTTTGACTGAGCGGTTCATCGATGAAGAATTTGGCTTTGCTAAAGATGTGCCAGACGTGAAGGTTCTTAGAACTCACACTGTCGTAGCAACAGCTTATTCAAGCGATCCTGCACAAACCGATAATACTCCTTGTATCACTGCCAACGGCTATGATGTTTGTAAGAGTGGTGAGGAAAATGTGATTGCAGCTAACTTTTTACGCTTTGGTACCAAGGTCAGAATCCCTGAACTTTACGGTGACAAAGTGTTTACAGTTCAAGATAGAATGAATACCAAATATAACTCTCGTGTCGACTTTTGGAAGACTTCAAGAAATCGTGCGATTACCTTTGGCAAGAGATTAATAACAATTGAAGTGATTGAATAATTCAACAAATAAAAATGTCCCGTTTATACGGGATATTTTTTTTACAATCAATGGCTTGCCACGAAAAAGTAGGGAACAAAAATCTTTGTTCCCTACTTTTTTTGGAGGCCTGGGTCGGGATTGAACCGACGAATAACGGTTTTGCAAACCGGTGCCTTACCACTTGGCGACCAGGCCATTAATATTTTCTGTCGCCCGATTACACTTGCCTGCCCCGCATTCGAACGTAGTGAGTAGTGCGGGGGCGACCAGGCCACGCGAGATTATAATAACATGTAAAATCCATCTTTGCAACGGACAAAAATTGTTCAAGAATATCCTCAGCATGGGATTTTTTGATTGACATTATCATCAATCTTGAATAACATTGATGAGGTGCTTGTGGTGCCTTTAACCTGCCTTTGAAGGAGGCATTCATGGATCGGTTACGAGCGAGTTTGGGAACAGCGAGACGCGTTGCGGTTGTCTGCAACCAGTGGGGAGACACTGGTAAGGGCAAGATCGTGGATCTCTGGGTTGACTCGATGTTGAAGCAATCACACAAAGCAGTGTACTGTTTCCGTGGCATCGGTGGCCCGAACGCTGGACATACCGTTGTTGCAGACGGTAAAACGGTTGTCTTGCATTCGTTGCCGAGTGGTGTTTTGCATGACGCTGAGGGTTGTCGTTCTGTCATTGGTCCTGGCGCAGTGATCGACCCGCGTGCGACTGTTGCGGAGTTGGATGAGTTGGCAACGCTTTGTGGTCTCGATGTTCATTGTCTTTCGATTTCTCATATGGCTCCACTTATCCTTCCGCATCACATTCTGATTGACCGTGTTAAAGAAAAGACACAAGGGATTGGAACTACCGGTCGTGGCATTGGTCCCGCATATGCGGATTTGGTTGGGCGTAACGCAATTTTGATTAACGACTTGTTGAACCCGGAGAGCTTGAAAGAAAAACTCCAAGCAAAAACCGCAGAACTTTTGCGAATCCTGGGTCGAGATACTGACCGAAGTATGGTAGAACAGATTCTGGCTAATCCTGTATTTGGCGCAGAGAACTTCTTTGACCAATACATGCTCTTGGATACTTACAAAGTCTTTGACTCCTTACTTCGTTACGGGAACAGGTTGGCGCAGTTCATTGCTGATACTCATTTGATCGTCAGGAAAATCGTTCCAGAAGATCAGTACGCAGTGCTCGAAGGAGCACAGGGATTGTTGCTTGGGCTTTATAATGGAACTACTAAGTTCCAGACTTGTAGTGACTCCAGCGCGACGGGGCTCATTGTTGGTTGCGGATTTCAACCGAGACACATCGACAGAATCTATGGCGTCACAAAGGCGCCATACATGACTCGTGTCGGTAAGGGTCCGTTCCCAACGGAAATGGGAGGAAGCGAAAGCGCGTGTTATTGCGATGATGTGAGATATACGAGGGAGACAGAAAAGTCTGCTCATATTACGCTTGCGAGTAATCTTCGTGGAATGGCCAAGGGAATCATTTCTGAAATCATA
>Ga0075925_111_pt1 | contig 45811 bp, 46 predicted proteins | sample RifGroA2_FD_67905 | JGI IMG/M metagenome (GOLD analysis project Ga0075925, IMG submission 67905) | Parcubacteria bacterium GW2011_GWA2_40_23
CGCTCAGATTAAGAGCAATTTCTTTAACCAGAGTCAGGACAACAGTTACATGCAATAACATTAAGTTTCAACAGAATTAATTTAATCATCCCACATATTTTTTTAATAAATTCTCATTTTATTGGGTGAGTTAAAATAACAGAATTTTACTTGTTGGCGGTCTCATTTTTTCCTAAATAGCAGAAGTAATTTTTTTGTAATTCGTTGAACCAGTGAAAACAAGAAATTCTTTTGATTAGGATTAACTATTCGATCTATGAAATACATGAGCTCTGTATACAAATACATGATTATCTTTTTGGGCGGGCGAAATTTTACCAGCAACTCTTTTCTCATTTCGTGAATCATTTTTTGTTTCTCTTTAAATCGAGAATCAGTGCTTTCTGAATATTTACGGTATAGAAGCAGTTTTTCTGGTATATTGCAACCACCATAACCACTCATAAATAAACGTAAAAACAAATCTATGTCTTGGGCTATAGGAAATTGTTCTCTGTAATTACCTATATCGTTAATGTCTTTTTTACGAAACATAATAGTTGGGTGCAGAAACGGATAGTGAAAGAAAAACATCTTTTTAAGTATCTGAGGGGAGGTAGGAAAAGTAATTTCTCCAATTATCGTACCTCCTTCATCAATTGTTTCTGCAAAGGAACCAACAATAGATATTTTTTTATCATTTTGTAATACTTTTAGCTGTTTTTCTAGTCTTGTTAGAATCGAGATGTCATCACCATCCATTCTTGCGATAATGAATGCCTTTGAGAGGCGAAGCCCTTTGTTTAAATTCTTCGTGGTTCCTAGTTGTTTATTATTCTTTAGATAAACGACGCGAGGATCATCCAAATACTTAGAAACGATTCTGTCTGACGCGTCAGTAGAGGCGTCATTGATTATAATAAATTCAAAATCAGTAAACGTTTGGTTAAGTATACTTTGAATGCTTTGATCCAGAAATTTTTCTGCATTCCTGAAAGGCATTATCACGGAAATTTGTGGGATAGATTTATCCATTTTTAAAAATTCTCAATATTTTTAAGGCGATACACTTTATTGATTTAGGGATTGCTCCTGTTATCAATTGATGAAACTTTGCTTTTTTTAGGTACAATTTTGGATGCACAATAGTAATGCATTGTTCTTTTGTAAGTTGAACGGATTTGAATATGTCATTGTTTTGATCTAGATAATCTTGTCTAACGTACAGGAGTGTGTTTTGGGCGTACCAGATACTGACTTCCTCATTATTCCATATTTGAGGTCTAAGCCAGTCTATTGCAACAAAATTCCGTTTTGCAAAAAGATTCTTCCAATAATCTTGCCATTGTTCGTTGATATGATGAGTCCCTCCCTGCAATGGGATGGCGGCGGAAAATAGAATGACAGGCGACAGCTTACTGAGATCGTCAATAAAACGCTGAGCATATTCTTTGGGTAAATGTTCAGCAACCTCAAGCGACATTGCTAAATCAAATGTTCGATTGAGCTGTATTGATTCTTTCAGATCGATTTTTTTGAATGAACTCTTGGGAATAACAATTGCCTTATTATCCATCCAGGAACCATCAAGACCTAAAATATCCTCTACTCCATTTTCTATAAAAACTTTCAAAAAGTCTGCAGTTCCACAACCAACATCAACTACGCTCTTAGGCTTTAAAAAATCAATAATTAAAGGGACGATTATTTGTGCTGATTTCATTGCTCCAGATCGGTTTGTATAAAAATCCTTGTTATATATGGAAGTTCTCATATTGAAATTTATTATACTTTTACTCCAATCATTCCAGCCTCATCTATTTTGCTTAGGAGGATGGTGTCTTTAACGAAATATTCGTCTACAGCCTTTTTAGCACCCATCCAGGTGCCATAGTCATCTAAAATTAAGACCCCCTTAGTCACAAGTATCGGGTATAAATTATTTAATTCATGTTTTGTTGATTCATACCAGTCTGTATCGAGTCTTAATAGGGAAATGTTTATCGGCATTTCTCTTGGTATTGTGTTTTCTACTTTTCCTTTAACATACACGACTAAATTTTCAGGGTAATTTGTCGTGCACATATTGCGCTTGACTTCGTCTAACGAAGCATAACACCAATCGTTATGATTCGTATTTTTTTTACTCTGCCAAATATTTCTGGCTATTCTTTTTGAATTTGCAATACTATAATCATTGGCTTGCGGCTCTGCCATGCCTTCATAGGTGTCATATAAAAAGATCTTTCTCGTGGTATCTCTGAGTTCAACCAATGTATGGGCAATTAACATGCTGCTTCCGCCACGCCAAACACCGCATTCTACAAAATCACCAGGGATATCGGCATCTACTACATATTTTGTAGCACGGTATAGTGCGTACATTTTCTCTTTTGAGGTCATTGTATAGCCTTTGCAAAGATTGTAGATACGCTGAAAAGTTTTGTCCTTGTCTATAACTATATCAAAGTTTGACAATACTTTGTATCCCATAACCAAAAAAAATTTTTGGATAAGTTGTTTTAAAATATTAGACATAGTTTATTTGTTTTTTCCTTTTGCAATCAAATATCCCAGTTTATAGGGTAGGCCTTTAATTAGCAACAATAATATTGAAGCAACACTTTCCTTCAACAGCCCCCTTCTAAACAGCCCAGTCCTAAAATGCTCTTTTCTGGCCAACAATTCACTATATCTGGTGTTTCTAGCACCGACGCTAGTATAACCCCAACGGTAAAATTTCTTTAACATAGGAATAATTTTGGATGGTTCAATGTGTCTCACTAGGTTAGGTATCATTGTTACCCTTGAACTCAACAGATAAGCCTCGTAGTAAATGATGGCGTGATCTTGCCCCCCCACACTATTGAGAACTTCATCTGGGATGGCTTCGAAGGCCTTCAACAAAATTTCTTTTCTATAAAAACGTGGCAACATTACTGATGTTTTAGGATTAAAATCCTTTATTAAATGGACTAATTTACGATCATAACTGAAGAGTTTTTCTAAAAAAGTTTCTTTTTTATAGACATCTTCCCCGAGAACAATCATGTCGTTTTGGCTCACTTCATTAACTAAAAGTTCAAGGGCTTTTGGTTCAAGCACTTGATCACTATCTAACAATAAAATAAATTTACCATTTGAACTTTTAACGCCTTCATAACGAGACTTAAGAAGAGATTCCTTACAAAATGTTATATTTGTTATTCCCTTTTCTTTAGCTATTTTCAGGGTTCTATCTTTTGACCCACCATCAACAAGATTAATCTCATAAGACGAATATGTCTGCTTTGCTATTGCATCCAAACACAAACCTAAAAATTTTTCGCTGTTGTATGTTGGGATTGAAATTGTAACCAAGGACTTGTTCACAGGCATAATTAATAAAATTATTTAGATGCAACCGTTGTGCCGGCATCATTTCTGGAAAGCATTAGCACAAATACATTGTTTGGAGCCAGAGAATGCGATAATATGCAGATTATGCGATCAATGAATAGGCCAAATGCACTTCTCGCAGAATAAATTTTAATTATTTTCAGATTTTCTTTTTTAAATAAGTCTTTCAGAGCACAATACGTAAACACTCTAATGTGCCCCTCTGTTTTATTCCCCTGTCCGAAACATTTTAATTTTCGACCTAGTTTAACTTCAGCCGAGTTTTCAAGAAACAGAGGGGAAACCCCAAACAACAACAGAAGTCTATTTATGAGATAACCAAGATTTGGAGTAGATAAAATAAGAACACTGTTCTCGTGCATCAAAGTTTTAATCTCTTGTATCAAAGCATCTGGGGAAAATAAGTGTTCAATAACTTCGCCACAAAAAATAACATCGAATTTTTCTGTTTTAAAAACTTCGCCCACATTATCTATGTTTAAATCGATTTTAACATATCTCGATACCTTCACGTCAATTTGCGAATAATAATCACAACCCGTGTAATAATCAGCCTTGTTCATGTACTGGAACAAAACTGCGTTTTGTCCACAGCCAATATCAAGCACCCGCAGACTCTTGTTACTTTCGTTGCGCATTTTAGTATAAATTTTGCCAAAAATTCTTAGTCTCAGTGTTATGTTTTGGGCTGTTTTGTTTTTTTCTAGGAATTCTTTATATGTCTTCATATTTTAGTGCTTTCAAAAACATCATATAACAGTTCTTAAAATTTATTTTTTTTGAATATTTTAATGCCCGAATACTCATTTGTTTATTTCGTGTTTCATTCACTAAGACATGTTTTATTTGTCTTGCTAGGGATTGCGGCGTATTAGGATTGACAATAACACCCGTTTCACCATTTATTACACTATCCCTCAACCCATCCACATCATAAGCAATTGCCAGTGTCCCCTGACTATTTGCTTCCGTCACTACCAAGCCCCAACCCTCTTTAACAGAAGTAACACATAATAAATGAGCTTTTTGCATAAGCTCTATTTTTTGTTCCGGCGTTACACGACCAAGATATTTTATCGAATCGGAAAAAACAGATTCTTGAATTAATTTTAACACTTTTATACCGTAAGAACAACTTGCATCCCCACTGACTATTAATTGCAGTTCAGGAATTTCTTTTTTTGCTAATTCAAAGGCTTTGATGATGTGATGAGTTCTTTTCATTGGACGGATAGATCCATGTGTAAGTATGGTCGCTTGCTCAAACTTGACGATGTTTTCGAGATTCTCGATTGGTTCCATTTCAATTCCTTCTGAAATAATGCTGATATTTTCGGCCTTGAAACCAAAACGCATTAAATTTCTTTTAGTGCTTTTAGAAACAGTTATCACTTTACGATCATTTAAGAGTCTAAGATATGTCGATTCGGCCAAATATCCAATCCAAGCTATAAACCAAGGCATTTGGTAAAACCAAACCTCTCGACAAAGCTGGTGGACAAATATGATATTTTTTTCTTTAACATAATACTTACAGAAAAAAGGAATAGTATTCATTTCATCAATAACTAAATCCGCCCAACCAACTAAATGTTTTTTGTAATATTTGTATGCTTGCCAATATACAGACCAGCGATTGCCAACTCGGATGACTTTGTAACCATCGATTATTTGCTCTCTCAATGAGTCTTTGAATCCAGCTGTGAGCAAAATAACTTCGTGTCCATCTAAACTGAGTCTTTTGCAAAGTTCTTCATTAACAACTTCTGCCCCACCAGCAAAAGGGTTTTTCAGGTCTTTCCAGGTGAACCAGAGAATTTTCATTAATATACAAATTTATGAAATTAATTAAAATATTCTTTAAACCATTTTATAAACATATACAACCCATCTTCAATTGATGTTTGTGGTTTATAGCCTAATAATTTTTTAGCCTTGTCGATATTTGCGTATGTGATCATAACATCCCCTTGTTGCATGGGTAAATATTGCTTTTCAGCCATCTTGCCGAAATTTTGTTCAATAATCTCGACAAATCTTGCTAAATCTACAGGCGAGTTATTCCCAAGATTGATGATCTCATACGCCAAATTTTTATCCAATGCAGACAATATCCCTTCAACAATATCTGCTATATAGGTGAAGTCTCTTTTTAAATCTATTCCGTAGTTAAAAAGACTGATGGGCTTATTGTTTTTAATTGCTTCGGCAAATTTAAAATATGCCATATCAGGTCTCCCCCACGGTCCGTAGACAGTAAAAAACCTTAGTCCCATTACATTTAACCCGTAGAGGTGATGATATGTATAACCGAGCAATTCACAAGTTTTTTTTGTTGCAGCATAGGGGGATATTGGTTTGTCGACAAAATCTTCTTCGGAGAATGGAATTTTGGAGTTGTTACCATAGACTGATGAGCTTGAAGCAAAAACAAAATTTTGTATTTTGTTCCGTCTGGCAAGTTCAAGTAAGTTTAACGTACCTTCTATATTTGTTTTTTGATAGATAAAGGGATCATCTATGGATGCTCTGACACCTGCTCGTGCGGCTAAATGACAAATTTTTTCTATTTTATTTTCTGAAAAAATTTTTTCCAGTTTTGTGAAATCACAAATATCTGATTCGTAAATTTTTATAGGACTATCTTTCAGCAAGGTAGCTATGCGATTCCGTTTAAGCTCTTGGGAATAATAGTCATTAAAGTCATCAATAATTATCACTTCATCCCCACGGCTTATTAGGGCTTTTGCTGTATAAGCCCCAATAAAACCAGCTCCGCCTGTGACTAAGATTTTCATAACATTACTTTATGTTTATACTTTTCCTGATTATATAAAGTGGTCTATGCATTACTTCTTGTTGTATATTCGCAATATATAAAGCCATCAAACCTAAACAGGATAAAATCAAACCAACTAAGAATATAATCAAAATTGCGAGTTGAGCAATGCCAGAAAAATATAAACCACCATGAATCCCTAATAGATACTGAACAATAAGAACATGTATTCCAAAAAGGCCAGATATTAACATAATTATAACACCTAAATACCCTGCCAATTTGAGTGGAAATAAGCTTTGGCTAATAAATGAAGTTATTGCGAGATGAAATAGTTTTGCTTTTGTATAACGAGCTTTCCCAATAGCTCGTTGAGGAGCCTCAAAATTAATAAATTCTTTTTTGAAGCCCAACCAAGCTATCAATCCGCGTGTAATTCTGTTATTTTCAGTTAGCTTTTTAAATTCATCAATTACCATACGATCCAAAAGACGAAAATCGGTCGCACGCGGCGCAATTTTTGTTTCACCAATTCTATCCATTATTTTGTAGAACAACCAAGATCCAGCTTTTTTGATGACATCGGATTCGCAATTTGACTGTCGCACACCCACAACAACTTCTGCCCCACGCTCCCATTTTGCGATAAAATCTAAAATTAATATTGGTGGATGTTGCAAGTCTACATCAATCATAATAGCGCAATCGCCAATTGCATTATGTAACCCAGCCGAAAGAGCTGCTTCTTTCCCAAAGTTACGGGAAAATTGAATATATTTTACATTAGAATTTGACTTGATGATTTTTTCTATTTCTTCAAAACTATTATCTGTGGAACCGTCATCAATAAAAAGAATCTCGAATTCGTAATTTGGAGATTTCTTTAAAGTGGAATTTAACTCAACCCAAAAAACAGGGATACTTTCCTGCTCATTATAAATTGGGATGACTATCGAGATTTTCTTCATACTTGATTGGGTCGTTTTTAGAACTTATAAAATAATAAATGGCTAAAGCAAGAGACATAAAGATCATTACTGAAAGAATGGAATAAAGAATAGAGAATAATGAATAATGAAAGAAATAAATCAAAACAACTTCCATGACAGTCCCTATTGCTAAAATTACACTAAATTTTGTTTTTTGTACAGAGAGAAAGTATAGGGAAAGAAAATTTATTATCGAATAAAGAGCAAAAATGATCCCGCCGAGCCATAATAAACTGGCAATCCCAAGATATTTTGCACCAAAAAGGATGCTAATAATAAGTTCGGGGAATAACGAATAGAGCAGAATAATTCCAATGGAAGCTCCTACGATAAAAATCAAAGATAATATGATTATTCGTTTATTGCTTTTTTTGATTTCGTGATTGTTAGAGGCTAAAGGGAACATAACATTGTTAATTGAAGCTGTAAAAAAAATGATTATTTTCCCAGCCAAAGAAATTATGGCGTAATTCCCTGCTTCTATTGCTGACAAAAAGTGTTTCACAAGAATTATGTCTAAATTATATAAACAAATTAAACAAAAAGACACAATTAGCGTTGCTTTTGCTTGATGCGAGATTCTGGTTGTTTTTTCTGTTTGCTTTTTTTCTTCACCTGATTTTTTATACAATTTTAAATTTACAATAAAGTAAAAAATTAGGAAAATTGCAGATAACAGATACGACAATATAGCACCGCTAACACCCCAGCCAATCGCAACAAAAATAAGCCCCATAATCAAGCGTACTAATGTTGACAAGAATTGTGATAATGATGCTTGATAAAAATTTTGAATTCCGCGATATATCCCTATCCCTAAGGGTGATAAAAATGAAAATATAAAACAAGCAGCAAGAATGTAAAGTGGCCAAATTTCAGATAAATTAAGAAAGTTTTTTATCAGAGAAGAAAAACCGAGGATGATAATAAAAAGGAAAATGCCATAAGGCAAAATCCTTTTTGTTGTTGTTTGTGCATAAAGAGGCAGTGATTTTAGGTTGTTATTCGCCTGCATTACCGAAATATGTTTTGTCGCTGTAAGACCAATGGCTTGATTGGGGACAGTTAAAATTATCGACAATGATAATAGTGCGGCTAAAGAGCCGAATTCAGCTGGCGACAACAAGCGACTCATTAATAATTGGAAAATGTAATTTAAAAAACCAATTAAAACAGTTCCTATAATCGCTATAAAACTCCCTCGCACCAAGGGCTCCTCTTTTAATTGTTTTAAAGTAAGCATTTAGCGTCCGATTGAATAATATTTAAAATCAAGATTTAACAGTTTGTTTTTGTCGAGTAAATTTCGGCCGTCAAAAATAATTTGTGATTTCATAACATTTCTAAGCTGAACTATATCTATTTCTTGAAATTCTGGCCACTCGGTTCCAATGATTAAGGCATCAGCACCATGACAAGCATCAAGCGCATTAAAAAAATAAACAACATTCTCTTGTCCTAAAACCTTACAAGCATTCTCCATTGCCTTGGGATCATAGACGCGCACCTTAGCACCTTCTTCGATAAGTTTCAATGCTAAATCAATGGCAATTGATTCGCGAATATCATCAGTATTAGCCTTAAAAGCTAAGCCCCAAATTGTTATTTCTTTGTTATTAAGATCGCCTAAAATATTTTTTATCTTGTGGAAAAATTTCCAGCGTTGGTGATTATTGACATCAATAACAACTTTTAGTAGTTGGAACTGATAACCGTTTTCACCAGAAATACTTTGCAAAGCTCGAACATCTTTGGGAAAGCAACTGCCACCATAACCTAGTCCAGCTTTTAAAAACTTGTGTCCAATTCTTGAATCTAAGCCCATGCCATAAGAAACAATGTCGATGTCTGCACCAACGCTTTCGCAGACATTGGCTATTTCATTAATGAAAGATATTTTTGTTGCTAAAAAGGCATTCGATGCATACTTAATCAGTTCTGATGAAGGAACAGTTGTTTCAATCTTTGGACAAGCAAGTTTTTCAATGCCACGTCGAATGCTCCAGTATAATATTTAGAAATAATACGTCGAATTTTTTTTGAGGTTCCAATCGGCACAGTACTTTTTGTCACAATGACATTATAGTTTTGTAGGTTCTGTCCAATTTCTTTGGCGACTTCAAAAACATATTTCAAATCAGCTTGGCCATTTTCCTTAGAAGGAGTTCCAACTGCGATAAAAATAATATCAGATGAATTAACATCATCCTTAAGTGAAAGTTTGAATTGAAGTCGTCCTGCGGTTTTGTTTTTTGAAATTAAGTCAGCTAGACCTTGCTCAAAAAAAGGAACTTCACCACGACTTAATTTCTCAATTTTTGTTGAATCATTATCAACGCAAACAACTTCATGCCCAAGTTCTGCATAACAAGTTCCACTGACTAAGCCAACATAGCCAGTACCAATAATTAATATTTTCATAAAGCTTTAATGGTTTCAATTAAGAGTTTAGTCACACGGTCTGCATTATCCTTCATGCGTGTAAAAATTAAATCGATTGTAACACTTTCTTCATAAAATGGATCAGCCATCGGTGTATGAATAACCCTGTCTTCAAAGAAAGTAAGGTTGCGGTGTTTGGTAAAGTCAACAAATTGATCAAGGAAGACAAAGTCTCCAGGTTTGTATTTTTCTTTTAATGAACCGCATGCAGTCGTCGCTAGGATATGTGTGCAACCGAGTTCTTTCAGGGCCCAAATATTAGCTCGATACGGAACCTTTGTTGGCATGATGGAATGATCCTTGCCGTGTCGAGCTAAAATAATGATTTCTCTATTATCGATATTTCCAGTAACTAATTTGTCTGAAGGTTTACCAAAAGGAGTATCAATTTCAAGTTCTTGATGATTTTTTATGATTTGTGGGTTATCCATGCCGGAACCTCCGATGATGCCTATTTTCATATATTACAAATTACGAATCTGCTACGAATCTACGAATAATAATTACTTATTCGGATAGATATGTAATTAATGATTTAAATGTATATTTTGGGAATTTTTTACTTCCACCAAGAAATGGTAAATCAACAATGACACTAATTCCAACAATTTCACCACCTAATTTTTCAACCATATTTACAGTAGCCTGCATTGTACCACCAGTTGCCAATAAGTCGTCGACTATCAAAACTTTTTCTCCTGGAAGAACAGCATCTTCGTGCATAGTCAAAATATCTGGACCATATTCTTTTTGATAGCTTTCTTCAATAGTTTTGTAAGGTAACCTCCCTTTCTTGCGAACCAGACTTATACCACAACCGAGTTTATAAGCCATAGCTGTACCCAAAAGGAAACCGCGAGCATCGATAACCACGATTTTGTCTATTTCCATCGCCTCGTAAGGCTTAACAAGCTCATCGATAAGAGCTTTAAAAACATCAGCGTTTTGAAGTAACGGAGTTATGTCTTTAAAATTAACCCCTTTCTGTGGCCAATCTGGTATCTCTCGAATGTGTTCTTTGAAGTTGAGCATATAATTGTAAATTCAATGTGATTTTAGCACAAAAACTGACTCGCTGCAAATCCCTAAATATTGAGTTTCTTTAAAAAAATACGCGCCACAGAAATGATTCCGTGACGCGAGTTGATCTAATTAGGCTCGAACGATGTCTGCCGCAGGGTCAGTCGTGAGAACAGGCTTCTCTCCCCGCAAGAACTCGAACAGGCGTCCATTGTCGAATGCCGCGAGGAGTTCGTCGGCAAAGGGCTCGAGGACGGTGTTCTTGGTATCTGAGCTCGCGAGCTGCAATTGCAGACGGGGATCACCGATTGTCGTAACGTCCAGCCCTTGAATCCACTGGAGATTCTTTCCGAAGTTTGCCAGCAGGCCTTTGTTCTGACGCACATGATTCATGGTGTCGGCCAACATGTCGAGGAACCTGGGGAACAGATTCGTGCCAGACCAACGTCCAAGGATGAACACGTACGGGACGTCTCGCATGAACCCCACGAGGAAGGGGTCAACATTGCGCAACCAGCGTCCATTGGCCCACTCTTCGCCCGCGATGTCGTGGTAGGGCGTCATGATCGCGACATAGTCGAAGATCTGGAGGGCTACCTTTAGAACCTCGTTCAGTGCGGGAGGAATGATGTCACGCCCGTTGAACGCAGTAAGCGGACGCTGCTGGTAGTTGTACATCTGGTAAAACCAGGCGAATTCCTTGCTAGGTACGCGGGCACAGATGTGCTCGTTGATGTTCCGCGGACGCGTCTTTGTGGCTTCGTCCGTCAACACCGGACCACCGTTACCAGCGCTGAACAACACCGGAGCGGCCGTGAACAATTCGGGAAAAAAGCGATCGGGCAGGAGCATATCGAGACGCAGGATCTTGTGTTTGCGCATCAGATAGAAGACCCAACGCAAGCCCTTGAAACGATTGTACTCGGACCGAATGGATACTTGCTGTTCCGGAAGATCGCTGTAGGCTTTGAGATGCTCAACCAGCGCCTTGTCATCTGTCGCGTCGTCGTGATCCTGGCCGATGTCGTAGGTAAAGCCAAAGGCGCCCATGGACGGGTAGGTGCTCTCGAGAATCCTAGAGGCCTCATTGACCAAGTCCAGGCCTTCACCCGTACCGATCATTTGAGCGTAGTATTTCAGCCACTCTCCGAACGGCAGGTTTTCGGCCGCTTGGTTGATGTCAGCCTCGGCGATTCTTTTGGCCAGCTTGTGGTAGGGGCTTTCTTGCACTGTCTCACGGAAGATCGCCAAGGTCAGTGCTCTGTCGCTCATGCTACCAGGAACAGCGAGCTCTTGCCGCAGCTCGGTCACGTTGTCAGCCCGGAAACGTCCCGGTTTTTCCGGATTCGGTCTCAGGTCTTCGAACTTGAACGTGACGTGGGCTCCGACTTCGAATACGGTCGTGGGGCAAAAGATATCGCCGTTGGTTTCGAGTGTCTCGGTTCCACGATGGGCATCACATAGCCAGCTGAACTTCTCGTGTACGGATTTCACACGCGCGACGCAGAGAGGAGTACCGACTTCGTACTCTGCGTCGATGACTTCGTCAGGAGGCAGCAATTCGGTACTTGCATCGCCCGAACCGCTCCCAGCACTTTCACCCGCACCCGAACTTTGCTCTCCAGTTTGTCCAGTTTTCAGATCGTCAGGCATGAAACACCTCCCAGCAGAAGCAGCCAGCCACAGCAACATACTGCAGCTCGACAGGGTAGATCAGCTACCCATCAGTTAAACATTACCATTAATGTATATTTTGTCAATATTGGATGACTAATTCATTGTAAATTTAAACAAAAAAATCCTACTAATTAGGATCTTTATTGAAAATATTAAATTTGGCAGGGGCGGTAGGAGTTGAACCCACGCTAGAGGTTTTGGAGACCCCTGTACTACCGTTATACTACGCCCCCGTAATTACAGAGTTGATAATAACACGAAATTATGATTATTTCAACTGAGTTATTCTAAAAGTTTTTCAATATACGCGGCCAAATCAAGTCCCTTAACAGATTCTTGAGCATTAAAACTCATACCCGTATATTCTAAATTGCTTAATGCGGTTGTTTTTTGAATAGCTGCAATTAATTCGCCTTCATTTTTAGGTTTAAAAACAAATCCGGATAAACTTTCTTGAACCAATTCCGCAGAACCGCCAATATCAGCGACAATAACCGGCGTTGCATTCTGCAAAGATTCGATAATCACGGTTGGTGAATTTTCATAACATAACGAAGGAAAGATTAAAAAGTCTGAACGTTTAAATAAATCTTCAATTCCATTTCTTTCGATAAAACCGATAAGTTCAATATTCCCAGCATTCTTATATCTATCAAGATTTAAATTACCTTTTCCAGCGATAATTAATTTTGACTGAATCTGATTTTTAATCCAACAATCCAATAACCAAGATACGCCCTTATGTTCTTCGAGTTGACCAAGATATAAAAATGTATTTTGCTTTACCTTCTTGATATCGGCTACGGTCGGAGGTGGAAGAACAGGATTACGTAAAACTTCTTTTTCTGATTTTTGAAAAAACCGATGCTCCCAATAAAAGTTTTTTAACCATTCAGACGGAAAAACAGCTTTTGAAACATTAGAAAATATTCGGCGTAGAATGAATTGGTAAATTTTTGATAAAAATCCATTTTGCATGAAGGATTTTTCTTGGCGCCAAATCATTAATCCCGAAGGATTTACAAGTTGGATGTCATGCAAAACGTGTATATGTCTAATTTCAAGTTTTTTTATTGCAAGTGGAATTAACATTCCAATACCCTTGAGATTATGAGTGATTACGAGGTCAGGTTTTTCGTCTCTAAGAATATTTGAAATAATTTGCGCGCTACTAAAATGAAAAACATCGATTATATTCCAGATGAATCTAGTTAGAAAATGATATTTGTAGTCGTCGAGATAATAAAAAATGTTTAACGGTCTAAAACGATAAACGCGTACATCAGATTCTACTGAGACTTCAATCCCCTTTTGCGGTTTGGTGGAGATAACAAAAACATCATGTCCAGCTTGTTTTAAACCTTGAACAGTTAATTCAACAATACGCTCGGCACCACCGCGTGTATAAGGTTTGTAGAGATTTGAGATGACAGCAATCTTCATAATTACAATTGAATGGGCATTGCTTTGTCTCCTTCGAGTGCCTCAGGATGACAAAAGATAATTATTTATTGAATGTTTTTATTTTCAACACATCACACTCACCGCACGCAATATTTTGCTTGCAACGGAAGCGGCGGAAATTAACATTATTCCAAATCGATTCAAGAGAGTCTTCTCGAGCGTCCCCCATTATCAGGTTCGGCAAGGCACAACAGGGAGTGGCTTTACCATCTTCATTAATATAAATATCGTTATATGTTCGTAAGCAATACTTCCCGAAGCGATGAAGGAATGGGCTTGTTAGTTTAAAAATGAATTTAGAGAAACCATCAGAAGCAACGTGTGGGAGAAAATCGATTCCGATTCCAGTATCTTTTATTCTAGATTCTATATTCCGAATTAGTTTTTTCTCATCTTCAAATGAAGGCCTTTCAAATTTCTGAAAGCGGACGTCGAGTCTAGAGAAACGTAAACGATTCACACCAATTTCTTTCCCAAACTCGACTACATCGTACAAATCTTGTTCTTTATTTTTATGATAGGTGGATTGCAAATAAATTTCAGTTTTAAATTTTTGTTCTCTGACTGTTTTGATAAACTGACGGATATTGTTCAATTGTTCTTGAATTGGATGGCCAAATTCCGCATCATCGGATTTAATCGCATCAACAGAAAAAGTAATAGCATCAAGTCCACTGTTAATTAGCTTTTGACCCAACTCAGGTGTCAAAAGGTTTCCGTTTGAAGTAAAGCACACATCGCATCCTTTTTCTTTGCATAATCTAATCATCTCAATTAAATCTGGATGGAGTAAGGGCTCGCCCCAACCTGTCAGCACAACGTTTTTTGCTGTTCCAATATGTCTTAGAACTTTTTTAAAGTCTTCAAGACTCATATCTCCAAGTCGAACCTTAAGATCAAAACGTTGACACATTTTGCAACTAAAATTGCATTTATTCGTAATTGCAATTTGCACGTTAGCTGGCGCTGACGGAACTATGTAGAGTAGTCGACGTAAAAACTCAGTTATCATTTTTATCATAATTTTATTTTAAATAAATTTAAATATAAATTCTTTAGCTTTTCACTGACGACCGCAGGACGATATTTTTCGTTAACGCATTTCAAGGCATTAGCAGAGAAAAGTTTTTGTTTTTCTTTATTCTGATATAAAGAAATAATCTTTTCAACAATATCTTGCGGATCATTTGGTTCCAGCAGCAAACCATTGAGATTATTTTCCACAACGCAACGCACCCCGCGCAAATTCGAGGCCATAATTGGTTTGCCACAGGCCAACGCTTCAATTAAAACAATACCGAAAGCTTCATTTTTATTTATTGATGGTAAAATTACAACATCGGCAAGATTATAATATTTCGGTAGATCTTCATTCGATACATATCCAGCGAATTTAATTCTATCTTCAAGTGCCAAGGCTCTAACTTTATCTTGATATTGTGTTTTCAAGTTGCCTGCACCAATGATCAACGCTTTTATATTTAAAGCCTCAATGGTCTTGATAGCATCAATTAAACAATCAACACCTTTAAAATAATGAGCCCAATCTAGTCCACCTACAAAGAGAACGACAAAATCATCTAGTGAAAAACCATAATTATTTAGTAATTCTACGCTTTTCTTTGTCGGGAAAAAGCGTTCACTGACATCAAATGGGATTTCGACAAATTTATTTTTGTGTGCAAAATAATACTTTTTTATAAACGAGTCTTCCACGTAGTCAATCGTTGAAACAACGATTTTATCCGCTAATCGTAAAAGCAACGGCGTTAAAACAAACATCGATATTTTATAATACCAATTACGCCAGCCAGCCAAAATCAAATCTTGATGATAAGTTATAACCAACTTTGTTTTATTGCCTCGGAACAATTTTGCCAAAGTGACAATAAACGCCGCACCAAAAAAGGGAAAATGTAAATGGATTATATCAAAATTAAAAAGCTTGAAAAATAATTGCGGCACAAATGCGCCATGACCCAATTTTAAAATTGACCTGAGCCGGTCAATTTTGTATTTTCTTTCAATTGATTTTATTTCCTGCGTTTCGGGTGCAAAAACAGTAACATCAAATCCGGCTTCAGTCATTAACTCTGCTTGATTATGAGCAGCGACACCAAGGCCGCCGCCATAGGGTGGCAAAACGCACACTACATGTGCAATTTTTATTTTTTTAGACATTATTTTGTTTCTATTTGAAGGTTTGAAGTTGCTTCACTCTTTAAAACCTGCGTTCGAATTTCACTTATGTAGGCAGGCTCACAGCTTTTTTCTGGTTTATCATTCAAAATCGTACAGGTGTTAACAAAGTTTAATGGAATTTGACCCTCGAGCGGTTTAGAAAATGTATATTCCTCGTAATTATTTTGGATAATGCAATCATTTTGATCATTAGCCTTAATAACACGTAGAACTGAATACGTAATATTGTTTTCTGCAGCAGAATAGTTATCTTTAACAATAAGAATGCTTCTGTTTAGACATTTTTCGAAAGCATCAGCAAAACAGGCGGTAACTTCGGCATTATCTTTGCCAGCCTTGAACTTAGCACTTGGGTTTTGACTTTCGTACCAAATGCCACACTTTTTATCCGTGCTGTTTAAATATTGTTCAATAGGCGCTGATGACATGTCTTTCATGGCCTGCTTGATTTGCATTTGCGAACTTGGATATATTAATTTTACATAACCTAAAATCGCCAATAGAACAATTACGAGTATGATTCCTGTCAACTTTTTCGACATATGCTTACCACTTTATTAATTTCTTTATTAGATTAAAATATGAATTTAATATCGGATTACCAATATATTTTAACAAAGGATTATCAATCTCTTGAAATTCAACTCGTGCTTTAAAATCCGCTAACATTTCTTTATCTGTTTTTTTCCGATATGCATTGACCGCATTCCTCCTTTGGATAATATGATTCCAACTCTTTGGTCGTAAGAAATATCCAGCAACACGGATTTTAGTTTTCAACCAACCTCTCATACCGGCATACAACCACATTCCTACTTCTAGAAAAAGTAAGGCTGGTAATATCAATAATAATGTTCTGATTCGATAATATGTAAATATAGCTAAAAACCTATTTCTTTCGAGGTAATAAAGCATCAAAACACTACGCTTAAACTCATATTTATGATAGATTATCGACTTATTTGCTAAGACAATTTTATAACCAGCCAGTTTTGCTCTCCAGGATAATTCCAAATCATCATGGTACATGTAGTATTCTTCATCATAAGTACCTATCTTGTCAAGTACCGCCTTCTTAATAATTAAAGAACAACCACTGGCATAGCCTTTAATTTCCGTCACCTTTTGTTCCGTTGATTCAACTATTTGCTGATAGCCATCTGTAAAACCAAAGCCTAAATAATGGAAACTATTACCAAGTGAATTTATTAAATTATTTCCCAGCTTATCTTTTTCGTAAAGCAATACTTTTGATTGTGCGATGCCAATTTCAGTATCAAATTCCAAAGCCTTAACGAGCTCGCTTAACCAATCATTATCGAAAGCAACATCCATATTCACAATCACGAAATATTCGCAGCCATCTTTTCTCGCTTGACCTATCCCCGCATTGTTACCGGCTGCATAATTTCCGTCCGGCCGCGGAATAACGGTGGCTGAAGGACAATTTGAGTCTAAATATTTCAATGTTTGTTCAGTCGCCGCATTATCAACAATATAAATTCTGGTGAGTTCTTTGGGATATGTTTGCTGCATTAACCCAGACCAACATTCTATTATAAATTTTTCGGCATACCCCTTGTAGTTTATCAATATTATACCAACTTTTTTCATACTACCCTTTCTTTTTGGCTTGGACTAAAGCGATTTTCCGCACAAGATCTACAATATCCTTTTCGTTTTTCTTTTGTTTGATCGACATTTTAAATAAAATATAAAAACAAACAAATAAAGCAATATAGATTATCAGATCAACGCCACGGCCTACTCCCACAAAAGTGGCAATAGACTCAATAATAATCGGAAAAATAGCTATTAAGCCCAAGACCACCCAAAACCCGCACCAAAAAACCATTAACCAAATTGAAATTTCTTTGTTAATAAAACGTCTAATTGCCTTATAAAGCACAAAGAGAATAAACACTATAATCAATCCTTGAAAAACTGTCATACTAATGAAATAATTTATGCAAAACTATTTTCAGCCCCATACTAAGTCGTGGCCTAACTTCTTTTTTTCCATCCAAATGGTAATTGACAATAATCGGTAACTCCTGATATCGTAATTTATTTTCAATAATAAGTGATAAAATTTCTGTACAATGTAAAAAATCATTCTTTTGCCAATCTAATTGATCTAAAATATTTGTTTTAAAAACGCGGAGTCCACTTTGAGGATCAGAGAAATCCAAATCCATAATTTTGTCACTGAATATTTTGGCTAGTTGCAGAATGATTCTCTTTTGTAGTGGAAAAGTTGTTTCTTGATTCATAAAACGTGAACCAAGAACAATATCTAAATCATTATTTTGCAGATGGGCTATCATTTTTTCTAAATCTTCAACACGGTGTTGTCCGTCAGCATCGAAATGTGCAATAAGGTCGCTCCCCAGTTGACGCGCATACTCGGTTCCTGTTTTTAATGCAGCCCCCTGACCGCAGTTAACCGGATGAGATAAAAAATGAATCGGATATCCTCTAACTATTTCAGCTGTATCTTCCTCTGACCCATCATCAACAACAATGACTTCATACTTGGTCGGTACAAGCAGATCAAGTGTTGACTGAAGGCGCAGGCCTTCGTTGTATGTTGGAACAACTACAGAGACTAACATAGTTAAAAAATTTAGCTCCTCCCTCCCGTCAGAGCCCGCTGTATTATATAGAACTAAACTTCCGTACTAAATGATAATAAGTCTTTATGTGCACGAGTAAAATCAATTGTTTTTTGTAAGCCTTCTTCTAGTGTTACGATTGGAAACCAACCAAAATTATCTTTAGCAAAAGTAATATCAGGTAAGGCTAACTCTCGCATAAATAATTTTGCTGTTTCGAACTTCACTTTAGCGGTTGAACCTGTCAACTCAATAATCTTTTGTGCGACGTCTGCTAAGCGGAAAACTTCTGTACTGCCAAGATTAACAGGATCAGTGATAGTTGAATCCATAATTTTCACACAACCTTCAACAATATCGCCAACATAGCAAAGGGATGTTCGAAAATCTTCATTACCATAAATAACTAAATCTTTATTATCAAGGGCATTCAAAATAAAATCTGGCATCATTTGTCCATCGCTCAATAACATACGTGGACCATAGGTTCGAAAAATTCTAACGATTTTCGTATCAAGACCATTTACAATACGGTAATTATCAACTACTGACTCGCCATAGCGTTTACCCTCATCATAACAGGCACGTGGATCGAGCATGTCGCAAACTCCGCGGTACGATTCTGTGACAAATTCATCTCGTGGAGATTCACCGTAAACAACTGATGAAGAAAACTGCATGAATTTAGCTTTGTATTTCACGGCTAATTCTAGGGCATTGATTAATCCACGAGTACTAGCTTCGACTGTTTTAATTCGTAACTTCTCAAAATTCTTAACTGATGTTGGGCAAGCTAGATTATAAATTTCGGAAATTCCGAAAACATTAATTTTAAATTTAGCTAAATCTGAAACTTTTTCAAGTTCTATAGGGGTTGAAATATCATGATTGATAAATTCAAATCTTGGCAATTGAAGTAAGTGATTGATGTTTTTTTCAGCGCTACTAGAAAAATTGTCGAGACAAATGACGTTGTTCTTGGCCACCAAGCGCTCGCAGAGTAAGGAACCAATGAAACCAGCGCCTCCGATCACTAAAATATTTTTGTTTTCATTCATACGATTAAATGTAAATTATTATATAAAGATAGCAGATTTTTGCTAATTTTGCAAATAACTAATCCCCATGTATTTTCAACTTAAATAGCCTAAAAGGCTTATCAATCTCTTGAATTAACTCCCAGGACAATCTGAAAACCTTTAATTTGTTTTTATTTATAAAATCCATGTCGTTATCAGTACTCACACTTAGATAATAGATGGGAACTTCAACGCCGATGTTTTTCAACTCACTAAAAATTGAATAATCCTGTTCAAATGTAATTACTTTGTGCGTTGGGAAGAACAATTTATCTTCTCGTTCGACCATAATCAAAGCATCTGGTTCAACGATAGCAGTAACTGCTTGTGCCCTTTCATAATATTGACGTGTGACTTCAGCTTGTGCTAATAATCCATCTCCCTTGGCTGTAAAAGACTTTGTAATCGAAATAAATAATAATAGAATAATAGTTATAACGACGAAAAAGAATCGTGTCGACCACAATTTTGTCGCTTTTTTTAAGACATGATCTAACAAATACCCGGTAATGGGTAATGTCATAATCAAAATTGGTAGCCAATAGCGAGTATAAGAACTGCTGATAATATTGTTTTGTAAAACCATCGCATCCGTAAAAATCCAACTGCCATAATATAGGATCAGAATAAGACTAGCCAATCCAGCACAAGCAGCATAAACTTTTTGCTTATAAGATTTCTTTATTATTGCAGTTGACCAAACAACAACTCCAACCATAAAAAACGCCAAGTACGGTGCGTAAGGCATCCAGACATACTGGACAAAATTGTGATAAATATTCCGTGCTGAGAATCCAAATGGTAAAAACAATAATTTTGTATACGCCAGTAGATTATTATCATGACTGACAGAAATCTCGGCTGGCAAACGGTATCCGATTGAATCCGCGGGATTATTCATACGTAAATATCCCACAGTAAAAAGTTCGCCATAGGTTTGCCAGTTATAGAATAAAACTGCTGCAATCGGAATAATGAATCCAAGGATAAAGAAAGATGTTTTCTTGATCGTAATTTGTTTTAATTGACTCAACAAAACCATTAAGAGTGAAGCAATAATCCAGATCGCTTCCTGATAACGGATGGTGATAGCCAATCCCAGCAAAAAACCGGCGAGAACAAGCAATAAATTTGTTTTTTTATCTTTATAATCGCCCGATTTCATCAAACAATAAAAGCCACTTATCACTGCAACCAAGAACGGCACGGTTGCGAGCAGCGTTTGGTTTGCGAAGAAGATGTATGGTGCTAGTGTCGCCAACAAAAGAGAACTGATCATCGCGGCTCGTTTATTAATCAGTTCCTTAACAAAAAAGTAGAAAACAAAAACGCCAAGAGAAGCTATAATTGGCGTAAAATAAATGACCGCGTATTTTGTAAAAATCTTCCCTAGCCAACCGTAAAGAATCAAAATCCCCAAGAAACCTGATGGAACAATGTCATGATTAACAATGTTCACGCTGCGCGGTCGAATAATGTCATTTAAAATTGCATTCAGCGGTTCGGGTTGAACAAACTTGCTTGTTTCGATAAAGCTATCGATAAAGTAATTATTGGCCATAGCATCAGGCCAATTAAAAATGTATTGATAGTTAAATTCGTGCGAAAGTGGCCGCAAGACTGACCAGTTAAACCAGGAATACAAAATAATCAAAAAAACAAATAAACAAATAAACAAAATAACATTAATATGCTTTTGGTTGAATTTGATCATATTAGTATCAGTATAGACAAATTAGGTTAAATTCGCAATAATATCAATGCTAGACGACTAATATGCTGGGAGTTAATCAAAAAAGCCCCGCAATATTAAGTGTTCCCTTAAAGTGCAGGGTAAACAAGAAAGCAATTCACTCAGATGAACAAAACTCTAAATTTTATAAAAACTAATTGGCAAGTAAAATTGTTAATTCTTTTTATCGTTGTAATGATAATCCCCTATTGCTATTTGAGTTTTACCACCGATCACAAATTCTATTCACCAGACGAAACTGCCAATTTTGTTTTCACGAAACAATTCATCGAACACAGCAATCTAAATATTGAAATTCCCTTAAATAGAGCGGTTAATAATGTTATTTTCCCAAGGAGTGTTAATGTTTTAAATGGTAATTTCGTTCCGATGAGCTTCCTTGGTCTGCCTGTCTTTTATGGTTTAATAGGAAAAATTATTGGAATCGACTTAGTAACCTTTATAACTCCTATACTTTCACTAATCGGCGTTTTTCTATTTTATTTGATCATAAAAGAAGTTTTCGACAAAAACATAGCTTTCCTTTCTGGATTATTTTTGTTGTTCAATCCTGTCTATTGGTATTTAGGCGGAAAGGCCATGTTGCATAACAACCTTTTTGTTTTTTTTATTATTTTGGGACTTTGCTTGTTATTACTAGCCTTGCGAAGGAAGAATATTTTTCTCTACGCTTTGTCAGCTATAATTTTCGGAGCAAGTATTTGGACTAGAACTTCAGAAATTGTTTGGGTGGGTTTGTTGATGTTAATTTTTTATATTGTGAACCGCAAAAACGTGAGGAAACGTGATTTAATTATATTTATCATTGGTTTTTGCGGCATGCTCGGCTTACTGCTCTTTGTAAATCATTCCGTTTACAATAATATTTTCCGTTCCGGTTATTCGTCCTTAGAAAACAGTTCAAAAACGGGATTATCTTCATTACTAGGACAAATCGTTCTTCCTTTTGGGTTTAAGTTTAAGAATATCGTTTTTCATGTTTGGGAATTTTTTATTAAGTATATTTGGTTTATAACATTACCAGCTCTTTGGGGACTTATCTACTTTTCCAAAAAAAGTTTGTCAAATCTCCAAAAGGCTTATCTATATTCAACCGGGCTAATTTCGATCTATTTACTCAGTTATTATGGTAGTTACTGGCCCTGGGGTGAATACGGCCAACCAGCTACTCCAGAAATTCTTATTGGGAGTCCACATTTACGTTATTGGTTGCCAATATTGATATTTTTAACTCCCTTTGTCGCAATTTTTGTAAGTGAAGTTCTACCACGATTGTATAAATCAAAAAAAGTTCTTCCCATTATAATAACTACTGGATTTTTGGTTCTACTGATTTATTTCTCTATCTCAACTGTTTTTTATAATCCACAAGAAGGTTTTATTAAAATTAAAAATGATATATCAGAGTTCAAACCCCAAATCGAACAAATAAACAATTTGATCGAAAACACAGCCATAATCATAGTACCTGATTGGGCAGATCGAATTTTTTTCCCAGAATATCAAGTCATACACTCTCTTGGAAATCGAAAGGTTTACGGTGGAGATGCTTATCTGGAAATTTCTAAGTTAGTCCAATTAGTGCCAGTGTATTATTACAGTGCTGACTCAGACAGAGATGTTGCGAGTTTATCGAATATTCTTAACAACTATAAACTAAGGTTGCAATTCGTCTCAGAAATATACAAAGGCGTGAAACTATATCAGATTAAATATGAACAACCTTAGGTTGATTGCAATTACGAAATATTGTTTCTGGTTCCTGGCTGTGGCGCTAGTGATCTTTTTGCTTTGGAAGAATTACTCACCTCTCGGTAGTCAACATATAGACTTTAATTTAATGCCAAATATATTTGTTTCAGAAATTAACCCAAGTGCTAGAATTACTGCCCCTTTTTGCGAAAAAGACAGCTGCAGTCAAATAATGTTTGGAGATCCGCTATACTTTGACCTACTCCTTGCCCGCAAATTTGATCTTGCAACGATCAAAATATATTACTCTTCAGACGTGGACATTGATTTACGTTTAGGGATGCAAACTAGAGAAGGTTGGAATTACATGATCAAAACACCAGACAAAATCGATAAACTCGAAACTTTAGCAACCGCAGAATTTTCTTTTCCCTTAAGCCAAGCCTTGGTCAATAAGCGCCGTATAAATTTCATTATCAGCGCGCCAGAGATAAGAACTGAAGACAAGGAAATTACAATCCATAAAATAGAATTTGATTTAAAACGTTAATATGCCGACACTCCAATCAATCAATAACGAACTATTTAAGTGCTCGATAATTTTATATTTAATTTTGTTTATAATCGAATGGTTGCTTCCTGGTTTTGTTTCCTTATATTTTAATAGTTCTGTTGTCTTAATCGTAGCAATTTTGTCTGGCTGTTTTCATGTTTTAACGCTTAAAGATTAAAAAAAGAAGCCCCTTTATGGAGCGTCTTTTTTATTTGGTTTCTTTATGCATTTTATGAGTTTTGCATTTCGCACAGTGTTTCTTGATTTGTAACTTCTCTTTAACTTTCTTTTTGTTGCGGAAAGTTTGATAATTGACACCGCGGCATTCTGTACACTCAAGTTTTACTAAATTATCTTGTGACATATGTTTTGTTATTTATAATTGAATGGCTTGCCATGAAGTTAAACAAAATCTGTACGAAATGGTTTACCATGAAGTCACGCGTAGCGTGTACTTCATGGAGCCAGCGACAGGATTCGAACCCGTGACCAATAGTTTACAAAACTACTGCTCTACCAACTGAGCTACGCTGGCAAGTATCGCTATTATAACAGAGAAGTAATAATTTAGCAAGTCTTTTGTTAACGAATACAAAACATGTTTTTATACTAAATTTAAATAAAAAGTCCTTTTGGCAACAACACCTGAAATCGTTTGTTCCCATTTTTGCGGATGAACAAACGCAAGTCGACGCCTGAACCTTTGGTTCGAGATCGTGAAAACTGATTTTCTGAAGACCAAGTTGCGCACTCATTGCCTTGACGATCGGATTAGTCGTTGTCATCAAGATACGAAGGTCATCCCTTTGCCTAAGCAAGTTAGACATGATCTCCTCACCAACGCCATGCTTGCGCATGGCTGGATCTACCCACAAAGTACCGAGCTCGTACCAACCGGTTTCCAAATCCCAGAGCGTTACATGACCAACGATCTTCCAACCAACAATCTTCACGACCGACAAGCCTAGAAAGAATTGCACCATCAAGTCAAAGGGAGACTTTGGCAAAAGATGTTCTTCGTTACGGAGTTTATTAGCAAAGAGACAGAACGCCACAAAGAGCTTCAAGAAATTCCCGACTTTGACTCGATAAACCAGTTGACCGTGCATGTGAACCTCCCCTGTTAGGCAAAACTAAAGAGCCGGGCCACCACGACCCAGCTCTTTATATCTAATCACCAAAAAGCTAGCTGTCGTGGAGACAGTTCTTCTTGGCTTTCTTTGAAATAAGATTTAAAAACATAAACTTTGTATCATCTTTTTATAGCACTCTATCATTATATCTATCTGATCAAATTTTACAAATTCATCTGCCTGGTGTGCCATTCTAAAATCTCCTGGTCCCCAGATGAGACAATTACCCCAAATCTTAAAAAGCCCGGCTTGAGTCCAACCTTCAATAACATCAATCTTTGATTGCCCCATGACTTCTTCGGAAACAAATTTAGCGTTTAAAAATAATTCCGTATCTTGGCTGACCAAATTAGCATCACCACAAAACACTGACTCAACTTTAGCTGTTTTATCAATAGCTAGAATAACTTTTTCGATTCTCTCAAATTCTTCTTGAATATTTTCTGTGGGTAAAAGACGACGATTGATGTTAAATGTACATTCGTCAGGAATAACATTTGGTGCGGTTCCTCCATGGATGGTGCAAATTGATTGAGTCGGTACTCGAAATAAATCATGTGTTCTTGTTTCTAGTTCTTCTTCGATCTTTGAAAGTTCCGCATAAGCCATCATAGCTTTATGGATGGCATTATTCTTTTTATTGTTTTCTAAATTGGTGTCGGCCGAATGAGACGCAACGCCATAGAAAGTAACCTTGATTTCCATTGCGCCCTTTTGACCGACATGTAGTTCACAATTTGTTGGTTCAGCAACTATAACATTAGCGGAACCCGGTTTGATTTCAACAGTATCAAGAAAACTTCTGCCACCTAATCCACTCACTTCCTCATCACAATCAAAAAGAAAGAAGATATCCTGCTTTGGTTTTTTATCGATGTTTAATGCAGTTTGGATCATAGCGGTTAAACCTGCTTTCATGTCGCATGAGCCTAATCCAAACAACTTGTCATCTTTAACAATCGGCTCAAAAGGATTTTGAGTCCACTTACTAGAAGTCGGAACAGTATCTGTGTGTCCGCTGAAAATAAGTGGCTTGTCATGTTCCTGACCTTCAAATTTGACTTCCAAATTATAAATCAAATTTTCGCTATTTTTCAGTGGAGTAATCTTCACTTTATCTGCTGGGAAAAAAGAAGCAATGAAGTCAACAATTTCTTTGTTGGAGTTTTGACTTTGGGAATCAAAGGAAATTAATTTTTTTAGTAGTTCTAAATTTTGCATAAATTTGTTTATTTACTCCATCGTAACAGACAGCCGAAAGTTGTCAAACGAAAATTTGAAGAAAAAAATGTGGGAAAAGAGTTGACTCTTTTCCCACACGCAGTAGCCGGGACGGGCATCGAACCCGCGACACACAGATCCACAGTCTGTTGCTCTACCAATTGAGCTACCCGGCCATCTGAGTACAGGTTAACACTATTTAATTATTTGTCAAGAGTAAAAAAATCGAGCCGCAGCAATGGTGCATACGGCTCGTTGTTTACTATTTCCCTTGTGAAAGCTTCTCGATGTTCCAATCGACGGTGATCGGACCTTGCTTGCCAGTAGTCATGTCTTTGAGGGTCACGGTTCCATTCGCCAATTCACTCTCACCGATGATGACCACGAACGGAATACCGAGCATGTTGGCGCGTCCAAGTTGCTCACGGAGTCCTGACTCTGCTCCGTCGTAAAGCATCACGTTTCTAGCGGTCAAGCGGAACCCTTGGGCGACTTCGATGGCTCGCTCTCTGCAACCAGCACTCGGTCGGTAAGCGACGAGAACTTGTGCCACCGACTTCGGCAGAGTGAAAAGACCCTTCTTTTTGGCGTAGACCATGAACCGATCGATGCCGAAGGATGCGCCCGTGGCCGGTGCCGGCATCTCGACGAACCTGTCCGTCAGATTGTCGTAGCGGCCACCCGAGAAGATCGATCCTGTCTCGGGGCTATCCGTGAGAATTGTTTCGAAGATAGGTCCAGTGTAGTAGCCGAGTCCGCGAACCATTGACGGCTCGATGAGAATGCGACTCTTCTCGACACCGAACAGATCCAGGTAGCGCATGATCTCTTCGAGTTCGCAGCAACCTTGTTCAGCAACCGCACTACCCGCGAGGATAGTACGAATTGCCGCGAAACGTTCTACGTTGCTGCCGGTGATATTGCAGAACTCCACGAGCTTCACGATCTGCGCTTCATTCAACAGAATCGCGTAGTCTTCACGTTCGATCTTTGCCAGTTCGCCTTCGAGCGTCTCTTCGGGCTTGAGCTTGTCCTTCTTGTCGAGAACAGTCAGCACAGCCTGCAGATAACGCGCCGGGAATTTAACGTACTCGGGCAATCCATCGAGGATCTTGCGGTTGTTCAGGAGCACAAGGTGTGTGTTAATGCCGAGAGCACGCATGCATTCATCCATGAGAGCGATGATCTGCGCATCCGACATCATTCCAGGTGCGAACACGCTGTCCACATCGCACTGCGTGAATTCGCAGAAACGTGTAGCTGACGGCGTTTCGCCGCGAAAGACTTGAGCGATCTGGTAACGCATGAAGGGTCTGGGCAGCTTTTCGTAGTACGCTGCCACGAACCGCCCCAGTGCAACCGTCAGATCAAACCTGAGACCCAGTTTAGGTCGCTCACCCTCTTCGGGGTGAAAGGTGTTCTCGACCTTAAAGAACTGCATGTCCGTCTTTTCTTCGGCTCCGAACAGCGTTGAAAGATACTGCACGGTTGACGAGTCGAACGGTTCGAAACCGAAACGCTCAAACACGGCAATGAGGATGTTCAGGATGTGGCGCTTGAGGATCATGTCCTCAGGCGTGATATCGCGGAAACCAGCAGCCAGAACGGCTTTCACTCGGTCTTTTGCGTCCATGATTCTTCCCTCTCTGGAGGTCAATTTAAGAACTCCACGAACACTCTAATTTAACACCCACGATAGAAGAAGTCAACAAAAAAAATCGGAGGAAATGGTTGACCACATCCCCCGATAAGAACTTACGTGCTTCTACAGCATCGACCGCGAAATCGCAATCTCCTCGAGAATCGGGACGTCGGGACGCCGATAGAAGTACGGTACACGATCAAGGTCACGCACCATGATCGTTACAGGTCGTTGAAGAACACGTGAACTTTCTTCTTCAATCCCACGATAAAGCCTGGCCGAAAGGTCCAGCATCGCCAACGAGAAGGCCCTAGCTTCTTTTTCTGGGATACTGGCCCAGTGAACAGGATCTCCTAAGGGCAGCAAGTACGGAGCACAGAGATTCCCCAACATGGGTGCGTTGGGGTAATGGATGTTTACTTGTGTCGGATGGCCAGGAGGTGGATCGACTTTCTGACCGAGGGTTCTGCCACCGAAAGGTACTCCTACATAGAAGTCTCGTTCCACGACCCAATCCACGATCTTGCCAGGTTCAAATTCGCCGCCTTCTGCTGCGAACAAGCGATCCTCGATCGCACGTATCTGTGATGTACGTTTTGCCTGGCGAATACGGAGGGCAACTAGGAACTTGTTGATTTCAATTCCGCGTTCGCGGAAGATCTGATCGACTGCGTAGAAAGTTCCGCCAGTCCAAACACCATCGTCCACGATTGCAATTTCCCGCTTTTCTGACACAGCACTGTGGCGGTCGATCGCATCGAGCTGCGTCAGAATCATCGGCGAACCGATGCGATTCCCCTTCCCCAAATCGCTCCAGGTTGGGTTATCGGGGTGCTTGCTGTGTCCGATGAGGCGCGTGGTCGACAGGAACAGATCAGCTTCTTCCACGAAGATACTCTCGAGACTAACGAGCGGTATGCCGTTGCGTTCTCTCTCGATGAGATCCATGAGCCGCCGCTTTGTAACGCGCCACGGAATGAATTCCACGTCCACTCCACGCGGTTCGAAGATACGCTTCAGCTCGGTAATTAACCCCTCCATCAGATTACCAAAGAAAAAACGAGCCGGCACCGAGAATCCGTGCCTCTTGGCCCACTCCATGACGACTATGGCCAGGTCACCGGTTACGAGATACTTTGGCCTAACCGTTGGTCGCATTCCATCCTCCCAGTGGTTGAACAAGCTAGTCCTAATTGTTTCCTCCTGCTACGGCTATGTTAATTTATACCTTATAAAAATGCAACTATTTGTTTTTCTTAGCAATTTCAGATTCCGCTAAAGCAACTGCTTCTTCTGGAGTATTTGCTCCAAGTGCTTTACGTCTATTGCGTCCATCAATGTATTGATCAGCCAACTTCTCGGCCCAACCACCTGTATTTTTCATCACAATTATAGGAATATCTAATTGATAAGCAATAGCTATTTCATTTAAAGTTCCTGAACCACCACTTACAGCGATAATTGCGTCGCAACTGTTTACTAAAACAAATTCACGGCCACCGCCACGTTCTAGACCCGAAACAATAATGACATCTGTGTTTCCTTCTTTATCCCAAACGTCTTTGCCTGTCGAATATGTAACACCAACAGTCAGTCCACCTTTTCTTTTGGCTCCACGAGCACCCGCTGTTGATAATGAATCATAATCCTTTTCTGCACCATAAACCAAGATGTAGCCTTTTTCAGCCACAATCTCACCAATACGTTCAGCTATTTTTTGAATTTCTTCTGAATATTTTAAATCAGCTGCCGAACCCATCACTCCAATTTGTAATTTACGCATAAACTATTTTTATATTATTTTATCTAAATTTAGCAAAATTTCTTCTACGCCCTTGGTTATTTTTTCAGGGCTGACATAATCAGCCAATTCTCTAACTTCTGCGGTAGCATTATTGACAACACAGAACTTATCAACTTTCCCGAGCAAAGGTTTATCTAAAACATCATCAGCGATAACAATTTTTTTATATTCCGGATAGTAACTGGCTAATTTATCAAAAGCTTTGCCTTTATCATAATTCTTTGGATAAATTAATAAGTTACAAAAACTATCACAACAACTAACTACTAATTCTAGATTTTGACGAGTCACATACTGATTCAATAGACCTGAAATTTTTCTTAACGCTGGAATATTTTCCTGTAAAGATCCGTTAAAATGTTCTCGCACATGAATACTACTGCTGAAATTACGAAAACAATTTTCCACAAAAACATTTTTAAGCAAGGGATCAAGATTTAAGCTATCAGGATTTTTATTAACTTCAGTGGTATCTTCGATAATGTAAAATGAATCTTCAAAGTTTTGTTTAACTAGCTGTGGTAAAATGTTCTTAACTTGACTTAAGTGCATAATAATTTCATCGTCAACTAATATGTCTCTTTCAGCTGTCAAAGTGTCATAAATAAAACAACCATTTTCCCCAATTATTTTTCCGCCTAATTCAAACATTTTTACTACAGGTAGAATGTCTTCAAGTGATCGATTGGAATTAAGAACAAAAACATGTCCTTCTCTTTTCATTTGATCAATCACAGAATTAATGGTCGGCGAAGTAGATCGATAGTTATGATCGATCAAGGTGTTATCAATGTCAAGAATAATAAGATATTTATTCATAGAGTCTGTAATAATCAGTATAGCCAGTGCCGAAAATGTTGTCAATTTAAATAAAAGCGGGAGCAACTGATGTCAGTTACCCCCGTGGTTCACCTAGCTGTGTTCGAGTGCCTTCAGCAGTTCGCCTTTGGTCACGAGCTCGCGCACGCGTTGGATGTCTGGGTACAGGGAACGATCTTCGTGCATCATCGGTACGTACTGCCGGATGCAATCGTAGCCACGTTTCGTGCCTTGGCCGAGAACAGCGAGATCGCCCAGGTGGGGCGTTCCCAAGTCAACAGCCTGGCAACCTGCCAGCAGTTCCACGGCCAGGACGCTTCTCAGGTCACCAAGGGTCTTGCGCAGCCCCCAGGCCGAGTTGGCGCCATTGGACACGTAGTCTTCCTGCTGCATGGAAGTCGGAATGGACAGCGCGGAGAACGCCGCGCCCGCCAGTCCTTGTGCGTGCATGACACGCGAGGCGACGGCATACTGCGCGATCATGAGAGCAGTATTGTCCTCGTCATCGGAGCCGGCTAGGTCTGCCGGCAATCCGAAACTCCAAGCCGGATTCAGCAAACGATAGAGACGTGCGTTCGAAATGCTGGCCAGCTTGGCCAAGGCGATGATCGCTGCGTCCAAGGGGATCGCGAGCGGATCACCATGGAAGTTGCCCCCCGAAAGGACCGAGAGCTTCCCACGTTTTCCAGCAAACACCAAGGGGTTGTCAGTGCTGGCGTTAATTTCGTTCTGGACGATGGTCGCCAAGTTCAAGAGAGCGTCATAGACGGCTCCATGCGCTTGCGGCGCACAGCGCAACGAATACGCGTCCTGAACTCGAGAGCCCTTCCGCTTGCGACGGTCGGGACGCTTCTTCTCGTCTGGGAAGTCTATCTTCTGCGCTTCGGACGTTGTTCGCAAACTGCCAGCGAGCAAGTCACGCAATTCGCTTGCTACGATCTGCTGGCCATCTTGGTGGCGTGCTTCGTGGATACGAGCGTCAAAGGCATTGAGTTCACCTCTGATCGCTTCCGCATGGAGCGCAGCGCCCAGGTTGGCAAGCGTCAACAGACCAAAGGCGTCGTGAACACCCAAAGCAGCGTTGGCCAGGATGAACGTCGCGCCGTTGGTGAGTCCCATGGCTTCCTTGGGCTGCAGTACGTGATGCTCGAGCTTCACTTCCGTGAAGACTTCTCTTGCATTGCGTCTTTCGCCCTTGTAGAAAACCTCAGCCCATGGCAGTCCGATGAGCACTGCGCCCAGATGAGCCAACGGAACGAGGTCGCCACTCGCGCCTACGCTCCCGAATTCCGGGATAACCGGCGTGATGTCCATGTTCAGCAGATCCAGGATCAGTTCGCACAGTTGGACTGTCATGGCCGAATTGTTGAGCGAAAACGAGTTGACACGGAGCAACATCATGGCGCGTACCACTTCGCGGGGCAGCGGCTGACCAAAGCCAACCGCGTGTGTCATGATGTACTTCTTCTGGTAACGGATCAGATCTGCGAGCGGGATGATCTTGTTACGGTTCGATCCACATCCAGTGTTGATCCCGTACATGACTCTCCGCGGGATCAACTTCTCGAGCCAGCCACGGATGACGACCATCCTGTCTCTGACTTCAGGGTCGAGTCGCACCATGGGGAAATCGCTCGTGTGCGCCCGTGCAATTCGCACGACCTCCAAAAAGGACAGTTTACCTTTGAGATGGATCACATGACCATCTCCTTGTGCGTTTGCGTTCATGGGAACCTCCTCATAGTGCAGATGTTCAGAAACAAATATTTTCAGCACCCCGGTTAGTGGGTGCAACCCAACTTACCATTAGATTAGATTATCATTTTTAACAATGTAAAGTCAATAACAAAAACACCGAAACTGTTACTATCTCGGTGTTTTATACTTGATAATTTATTTGACTTTTGTGCAAATTTCTTCGAAACTACAACTTACCTGCTCACCGGTTGTCATGTTTTTTAAAGTATATTTTTCTTGTTTAACTTCATCATCACCAAGAACAATTACCCAAGGCATGCCATAGCTGTTGGCATATTCCATGTTCTTACCAACTTTTCTCTCAAGGAAATCAATATCCGCAGCGATTCCTTTTGCACGTAATTTTTCAACGAGCTGAAATGCCGGTGCAAAATTTTCTTTACTTACAGGTAAGACATAAATCTCTGCAACTGACTGTTTTGATAATATCCCTTTGTTTTGAATTTGTAATGCATCAAAAATTGTATCTAGTCCGAAGCTAACACCAACTGCTGGATATTTTTCATCGGTACCAATAAAACCACCAATCATATTATCAAATCTACCACCAGCACAAATTGATGAAGAAAGTTGTGAGGTGTCTTTTAAAAAAACCTCAAAAACATTCCCCGTATAATAGGCCAAACCACGTGCTAAGTTTGGGATGAATTCAAGATTGTCAGCACCAACTAGATTGATTGTCTTTTCTAAATCTTTCAAACCATCTATTTCACCCAGTAAATCTTTTAAACTCTGAATCTTTTCAATATTTGAGCCTGTCAGCGCTAATGTTTTTAAAATTTCATCTGCGGTTTCCGCATTTATCTTTTTATCAAGTAATTCGGCCTTAACTCCAACATCGCCAATTTTATCAAACTTATCGATAGAAATAATAGCTGAGATCTGAGATTCTTCTGGTACGCCACATTTAGATAAAATAGCATTTAAAACATTACGATTATTTGTCTTGATGACAACTTCTAAATTTAATTTACTAAAAACAGTGTTAATTAATTTTACCAGTTCAGCATCAACAGCAGGATTAGAAACACCAACAACGTCAACATCGCATTGATAAAACTCTCGATAACGACCGAGTTTAATTGGACCATCGCGGAAAACTTTACCAATTTGATAACGTTTAAAAGGCATTTTAAGTTGCGGATTCATGCCAACAAAACGTGCAAATGGCACAGTAAATTCTGTACGTAAAACCAAATCGCGTAAACCTTGATCTTTTAATTTAAAAGTTTCGCGCATGGCATCTGATTCTTGGCCAATACCATATTTTGATGCGAAAAGTTCATAGCGTTCCATCACCGGTGTTTCGATTGGATTATAACCATACAACTCAAAAACTGAGCGTAATGTTTGAATTAGCTTGTCGCGAGCAATCTTTTCGGCTGGGCCAAAGTCTCGAACACCCTTTGCGCGTTGTAAGGCTTCGTTTTGCATATATTACTTTTTGTGAATTATGGGGAAAGGGGTATGGGATAAGGGTCTTCCCTTACACAGTAACCTTTTATTCTTATCCCTTTTTTATGGGGCGGACGACGGGGTTCGAACCCGCGACCCTTGGTACCACAAACCAATGCTCTAACCAACTGAGCTACGTCCGCCATAGTCTAACTATTGAAATACACAGCTGAACTTTAATCAAGAAAGCAAAAAAACAATATTAAGTTAAAAAAAGAATCAGCCGGCTGGCTGACAATTTACAAAAAACTGCAACCAGCGCTTTACTGATGATGATGGTGGTGATGAATTGCAGTTACTTTTTTCATATGAATATAGTATATCAAAAGATTTCACTTTGTCAACCGTATTAAAAAATCTCGCTATCGATTCGTTCAAAATCCTTTAAATGCCTTTCTTTCTCGATACGATATTTTTTCTTATCCATTCTAAATTTCGAGAACACATCAACAATAAATCGTCGACCTAAATATGGTGGCATAATTACATAAGTCGCACCCTCGAAGTACAATCTTTCTGCATCGCGGACATGATGCGAAACGCAAATAAAACTAATCGTTGGTTTCTTCTTTTTAAAATAATCCAACAATGAAATGTTAACATCATAATCAGGTATGGTTGAGATAACCATTTTCAAACCGTCTCTGGGCAATGAATCAAGTAAATCCGTGTCGTCGGCTGAGCCAAAAATACAAGGCAAACCTTTTTTATTCAACGCTCGAACCGTCTCTGGACTATGATCGACCAAGATGTATTTTAGCTTTTCTTTATTCAAAACGCTTAGCAACCCACCACCAGTTATATGACACCCAAACATAATCAAATCAGCCTTTTCTTTGATAGTGGCAGCTTCTTTAATTCCATTTTTTTCTAATAAAACTTTATGTAAAAATGGTTTTAAAGCCCGATAAAATGAATGACTATAATTAATGTAATAGCTTGAAACAGCAATAGTAATCAAACCAACAAAAGTTATAGGACCAAGTAGCTCCGCATCTAAATGACCGAAACCAACTCCCATGCCAATCAAAATTAAAGAAAATTCGCTAATTTGAGACATGGAAACTCCGGCCAAAAAACTGGTACGTGTGGTGTACTTCATCAGCCGCAAAACAACTGTCATTAATATCGGATTAATAATCAAAACAAATAACGAGAACACAACTATTGGTATAATAAAAGTTTTGACATCAGAAATATTAATATTTGAACCCATGACAATAAAAAAGATAATCAAAAAGAAATCGCGCAAAGATTGAATGCGCATAGCAATCTCTCGTTGATACGGTGACACAGAAAGCAAAACCCCAGCCGCCAGCGCACCCAATTCCAAAGAAAAACCAATCTTATAAAATATAGTTGCTACCACAAAACACATGGCTAAGGAAAAAATAAAAAGCATTTCTTTATTCTCTGCAAAAACATGGTCAATCCGAGGGGTGACAAACTTAATTATCAAATAAAGAGCAAAACAAATTATGATAAAGCGTCCAATCAAGAGCAAAAGAACATGAATATAATTACCGCTTCCCATACTTTGAGAACTTGATAACAAGAGAAACAAAATCATAGCCACAACATCCTGCACCAACATGTAGCCAATAGTTATTTTACCAAACAAAGTATCTTGTTCATCTTTATTGAATAAAAAGCGGAGAATAATAATGGTGCTACCAAAAGCGAGGACAAAACCTAGGTACAGACAAGTAACATAATCAAAACCTAGAAAATGCGCGGCTGTAAAACCTAAAACTACGGAAAGTGCTATTTGAGATATTCCAGCGATTACCGCCGTCTTCCCTACTTCGCGAATCAAGGTTGGCTTTAAGCCAAGACCGACTATAAACAATAAAAGCGCTACTCCAATATGGGAGAACGCTTCCAAAGTACTTCTTTCGGATATCAAACCAGTTACGAGTGGTCCAACAATAACGCCAGTCAAAATATAACCAATAATCAACGGCTGACGTAAAAACTTCATGGCCAAGGATAAAACCAGGGCTATTCCAAGAGTGATGCTTAATTGTAAGAAGGCTTCGGGCATTTTTGTTTTTATTTCGGCTGGGACAGGTCTCGACCTGTCCCTACAGTATATACGTTTACCTGCATATTGTAACATTTTTTATGAAAATATAAAACGCCCGTCTGCAGAAAGCTGCAAACGGGACGTTGGGAACTTAGGTCAGCTCAGCACATGGGCTGGGCTAGGCCTCGACCTCCGGGGTCTGCGGCATGAGCTCGGGGAAGGCGTGCCCCAGGAACGGAGCCAGGGCGGCGTCGAGGGCAACGCGCGTGCGGTGCCGACCCCTCACCTGCGCCTCGAAGGCGAGCGGGGCGCAGGTGTCCAGCAGCTCCATGAGCTGCGGCACCTCGACGCCCTGGCGCGCCAGGAAGTTGCGCAGGACCTGCAGGCTGGCGGCGGCGTCGGCCAGGATCTTGGGGATCTTGGCGTTGGTGGCCTCCTTCACCTTGGCGTAGAAGGTGGCCAGGACCAGGGCGTTCACGTCGTCGCGGTAGGCGCTGTACTTGGCGCCCAGGAGCTTCAGCGAGAACCGATCGTCCTCGTCTCGCGTGAGCTGCCCGATGAACGGCGCGATCTGGCCGACGAGCCCCTCGATCATCTCGACGAGGTGCAGCGGCATGCCCTGCGGCGGCTGCGGCATGCGGCGCGCGTCGGGGAGCACGAACTCGACCGGGAGCCTGTCCCAGTCGATGGTCGGGAGCATGTCGACCCCTTCCTCGACCAGGTTGTACGCGAAGCGCTCGACGGTGTCGAGCAGGTTGCCACGGTCGTACTCGAGGGCGGCGACGAACTCCTGGATGATCCTGGCCACGGTGCTGCCGATCTGCAGGCGCTCGGCCGTGAAGCCGGTCACCTTCAGGACCCTCGCGTTTCCGTCCATCTCGAGGACCCACGGGGCGTCGGCCTCCGGGAAGCCCTCGGCGAGCAGCGCGAGCTGCTTCTCGATGACGCTGATGCGCGGGGTTGTGCGCACTCCGAAGCTTCCGACCTCGATCAGGAAGTGCAGGTCTTGTCTTCGCATCTAGAACCTCCTCAGAACAGGGTTTGGGGAACCACCAGGGCTCTTGCCCTTGATGCGAACAACTTACTACATTGTAAACATTTTGTCAAGGCCTGTTTTGACTTTCAAGCTTAATTATGAAAACATAATGGCATCAGTGGTTCGTTAACTGGAGGTGCAAACCATGCTCCTGACAAAGCCCTCACTGACAGGCCAGAGGTTCCTGCGCTACGTTCGTGTCTCGTCCATGCTGGATTCGGCCAAACTAGCGGCCGGTTTCCATCCGTCCTCCCCTGGCCAGGTAGAACTCGCCAAGCTGCTCTTGACTGACTTCGCTGAGTTCGCAGACGAAGTCGGCACCGACTACAAGGTCGAGTGGACTCCCGGCGGCGTTCTGATCATCAGAATCACTGCCACGCCCGGATTCGAACAAGCTCCCCGGCTCGGTTTCTCGGCGCACTTGGACAGCTACCCCAACGGTAGTCCGATGGTCGAACCGCTCATGCACCTGTACAAAGGTGGCGACCTCGCCCTGCCGCGTTGCGGCACTTTCGTTCCGACCAAGGTTCTGGAAGGCCGCGAAGGCCAGTTGATCTTCACCTCGAGTGGCGACAGTGTCCTCGCAGCTGACTGCAAGGCTGGCATGACGGCCATCATGGAAGCCATGGCAACGATCCTCGGTGACAACGTGTCGCACGGACCGATCACGCTCATCTTTTTCCCCGACGAAGAAGAAGGCGTACTCAATGTCTCGGACTTTTCACCGGAACTGGTAGGCTCGCTTGACGTGCTCTACACGGCCGATGCAGGTATTCCCGAAGAAGTGGACACCGACTGCTACAGCGGCCGTTCCGCTACGGTCACCATCACCGGGACCGAAGCCAAGAACTACGAAGGACAGCAGGTCGTGGTCACCGTCATCGGCAACGATGCTCACCCCGGACCTGGTGGCGAAAGAATCGTACCCGCGCACCTGATCGCAGCCGAGTTGGCTCTGTACCTCGACGATGAATGTCCGTCGAACAGAGGGACACATTACGGCTACGTCCTCGTCCAAAAGATAGAAGGTGGCGCCGGTAAGGCGACCATGACCCTGGTCGCGAACCAGTCGTCCGAAGACAGAGCACCTGACATCCTCGATCTGATTCGAACGCAAGCCATTCGTATGCAAGATATGCACCCTGGTTGCAAGACAGAAATCGATGTCTACGGCTCCGTCAAATCCGAAAACGACGCCGAAGATGTGACAGGGATCGTCCCCGCTGCATTCATCGCGTCCGAGTTCATGCTCGCGCTCACGGCCAACTCCGGCACGCCCTGGAAAAAGGGCAAGGACGACAGCTACCAGTACCCGCGCCTGATCCAGAACGTGGACGGCAAAACCGTCGTCATCTGCATCCCCCGTGCATACGAAGACGACCGTTCGCTGGAGCTCGTCGAAGAACTCCGCGCCTGCGCCCAGAACATCAGCGACACCTACGATGGTTGCACGCTTGACGTGAAAGTAGAACACACCTACACTTCGATCGCCAAAGCCATCGCGGCCAACCGCTGGTGCGTGGAACTCTTGCACCAGGCTGCGGCAAAGTGCGGCTTCGAACTGAAAGAGAAGCGCGTCCCTGGCGGCACCGATGTCGCCATGTTGGATCGGATCTATGACTGGATGCCCGGACCGAACATCGGCGCCGGCTGCATGGAAGCGCATGCCCTGTTCGAGTGTTGCTCGGATCGCGATCTGGATCTCGCAACCAGGTGGTACGTCCAGATCATCATGCTGGCCACCCAAGCCCAGTTCCAACGTCCCTAGTACGTTAACGCCCCGCGATTCTGAATCGCGGGGCGTGTTTTATATCTTTAGTTGTCTAGACGATCTTGGCCAGGATCTCGAGATCAACGAAGTTCGCCAAGGTCGGCTTGAACCTGTCAACGCGTAAAGCTTCCTGACGCACCGCCCAATTCGCGGACGGACTGCCAGCCCAGGCACGACGAGTAACGCCGCAAAGCACATCCCAGGTGAGCATGATCTCTATGGTCGCATCTACGCTTCGACTACCATCGAGTACCAGACCGAAGCCACCATTTATCGCTCTTCCCCAGCCAGTGCCGCCACCGTGGTGCAGCGACACCCAGGTAGCACCTCGCATGGCATTACCGATGACACACTGCGTAGCCATATCGGCCGTGGGAGCAGAACCGTCGTGAACGCTGGAAGTCTCTCGCAGGAAAGAATCCGTACCACCAGTGTCGTGGTGATCACGGCCAATGACGATAGGACCATGTAGTCGCCCATCGCGAATTGCTTCATTCATGGCCAGACCGAGTTTCACACGGCCCTCTGCGTTGCTGTAAAAGATACGCGCCCGAGTCCCGATTGCTAGTTCGTGTTTGCCAGCATCGAGAATCCACTGAGCATTGTCTTTCAGCTGCTGCTTGATTTCATCCGGTGCATCCATGAGCATTTGCTCAGTTACTTCGATGGCGATTTGATCCGTCGTGGCCAGATCTTCGTCGAGGCCACTCAAGCACACCCAGCGGTACGGGCCAAATCCGTAGTCGAAGTACAGGGGACCCATGAGACCTTCGACGTAACTCTGATATCGCGGCTGGCCGTGTTCGTCAAAGATATCCGCACCAGATTCGATGGCCACGTCAATGAAACTGTTGCCGTAGTCCCAGAACTTCATGTCCAGAGCTACGTGCATGTTAACGACAAGGACATGTGCGCGAATGGATTTTTGCACCTTCAACCTGAAGGCCGCAGCATCACTTTCACGCAAAGCATCTGCTTCTTCTACTGTCATACCTGACGGATAGTAACCCCCGCCGTAGGCGTCATGCAAAGAAGTCTGGTCTGAACCCAGATCGACTCTGATGTTTTCGACGAGTAAATGTTTCCAAAGATCAACCACGTTACCATGGTAACCAAGGGAAACTGCTTCGCCGTTCGCCACAGCTTCGCGAATACGATCTGAGAGGACTTTGAGGTCGGTATGTATTTCATCCAACCAACCCTGATCGTGGCGCTTTTGCAGCCACCTCATCTTCACTTCAGCAACAACGACGACTGCGCCGAGAATCACACCAGCCTTGGCTTGAGCACCGCTCATGCCGCCCAAACCCGACGTGACGATGAGTTTCCCTTTCAGGTTCTCATTCACACCAAGATTGAGCCACTTACGTGCGGCATTCAAGAACGTGATGACCGTACCGTGCACGATTCCCTGACTACCAATGTACATCCATGACCCTGCGGTCATTTGTCCATACATGGTTACGCCGAGTTGGGCGAGTCGTTCGTACTCTTCGGGAGTACCGAAGCGCGGAACAACGAGACCGTTCGTCAATACGACGCGCGGAGAATCTGGATACGACGGATAGAGTCCATCCGGGTGGCCGGACTTCATAACCAGCGTTTGCCGATTCGTCATCTTCGAAAGATACCACATGGTCAAACGGTATTGTGCCCAGTTCTGGAACACGCCACCATTGCCACCGTACGTGATCATCTCGAACGGGTACTGCGCCACGTCTGTGTGCAGATTGTTCTGGATCATGAGCATCATGGACCTTGCGGCCAGGATCTGGGCGGGATACTCGTCGACAGGACGCGCCAGAACCGGGAACTGCGGACGGAAGCGATGCATGTAGATGCGACCGAGCGTCCGCAACTCGTTCAAGAACTCAGGACCGAGGATGGCGTGCCATTTAGCTGGGAAATACCGCAGCGCATTGGCCACTGCTTGCTTCTGTTCCGCGAGAGTCAGAACCAGCTTACGCTTCAATGCTCGAGGCACCTCTGCGGCAACCCGCGGCATGTCCGGCAGATAATCCGGAATGCCTTGCAGGATTTCTTCCTGCCAGGTTTGTGGTCGGGGTATCATGAGAACCTCCTCTGCAGGTGCAGTTGTCGAACATGATTTGAGTTAAATTTACAGCATAATCCTTTTGACGTCAATCTTACTCCATCCGATTTGTACGTCCCAAGTCTATCGTCATTGCGAGACCGTGAAACAGGTCGAAGCAATCCCCGATATCTCAACTATTTGGTGCTGCTATCATAGATATATTAGTAAGTTAACGATCATTAAGATCTCGTGGATTGCTTCGGGCTACTCAGAGTGCCCTCGCAATGACGCTTCGCGCGAAAAAAAACCAGCTGCTGTATGAACAACAACTGGGCAATACCTTACGCGACTTTACCATCCAGCCGGAGAATTCCGAACTCACGGACAAAGATTCCGAACCCGTCGCGCGTCGCGACGCCGATAAAAGCGATTTCCGGTTGCCTGATCAGCTGAACCTTGGCTTCGAGCCTAGTATCGACTGTCAGAACCTCGATCGGAGTCGGTATGGCCGCACGAAGCGCGTCGAATCGATCTGATTTTCCCTCAAGAATGAAGAGTGCAATGGGTCTCTTTCGCGGCATAATCCACTCCATCCTAAGTCAAATTTGTAACAAAACAATATCACAATAGTGTAAATTTAGCAAATTTTATGTATTGACAAGATTGAATAAAACTGTTACACTTATACTTGCGCGTATCGTGTCGCGGTGGTGCCTTGTTGTCCTCTACCCAACCTTTTCTGTAGAAGGAGCCTGGCCATGTTACCCACACAGGATCCCTTGCCCCCTCCGATCGGCCTGTTCTTCCATCCATGTGAAGAAGAAGGTCTGAGCAAGCTCGTCGCACACCTTCCCACCGGGAAGGGAGCAGTGGTCGTCCTCACCGCGCAGCGTAGCGTGGCGGACATGAACCAGCCGGGCTGGTACCTGGTTAAGATCGGATTCCCGCCCGACACCAAGATCGCGCTGGCAGACCCCGTGCTGACCCAGGACATCCTGGAAGCCAGCCAAGACCTCCTGGCCAACATGCTCGACTTCGGGTTCGAGCTGCGCACGGACGACAGACCGTCCATCCCCAACGACATCGCGATCTTGTTCTTCGACGATGTCGGCGCCGAGCCGCTCAAGGCCCAGCTCACGCTGCCCACGGGCACGGTGGACGTCATCGCGTCGTCCGACTTCGATGAATTCATGGACGAACCCGGGTGGTACATGTGCCGCCTGGAGTTCATGAGCCCCGACACGGCGTACGCCAGCCCGATCATGACCGAAGAAAACGTCACGGCCGCCCGCCAGTTGCTCGACGGCTACCACCAGATGGAGCCGCTGCGCAGGCGCCTGCGTCGCAACGTACGCCTGTCCCTCGTCCCGACCGCTGCCGTCGCCCAGTAGCGACGACAAACCCCCACATCTATCGCTAGGTGTGGGGGCAATTTTTTTATAAAAGAAATTATTTTATTTCAATTGGAATTATTAACTCGTCATCATTCGCAGGTAAGCCAGAAGGATTATCTTTTTTTAATACAAGTTCAATTTTACCTTTTATTTTTGTTGATTCTAAATTGACCTTCAACTCAAACGGTACAAAATCTATTGTCATCCAATCAGCTTTGGCCTCAGCCAAACCCTCAAATAGAATTTTGTTTTCTAAATCTCTTATTTGGACTGGAAAACTGGCTTCAAAAAACCATGTTCCTCGAGCCAATCCAGTGATTTCCAAAGATGAGCCCTCAATAACTTGATTTGCCTGTGGGTAATTAACACGGATTAAATCTGCTTTACTATTAATAGTGGCATATTCACAAAACGGGACACATTGCATGCTGCAAATTTTTGCTTCAGGATTATGACGACACGCCGAACCACAAGCATTGAAAAATCCACCATTCGATGAACAAACTTCTTCAGAAATATTTTCACATTCGCTGAATTCACTTAACCAAATTCCATTGTACTTTTCGCATTTGTCAATAGCTGTAACTGGTTCTTTTGAGAACCAACCCAACTGACCAGCAATAACAAAAGCAAAGCAAATTATGAGTACAACTACTAGAAAAACAGTGAGAATAATTGTTGTAAATTGTTTTTTCATGGTACGAAAATATACCTTCTTTCTATTTTAAAATTTTTTTTATCCTATCAACCACGTCATCTAAACCATGATCTGCCTTGATCAAAAAATCTTTTGCTCCAAGGTCCATAGCGCCCTTGGCATCTTCATCTGAACCCAGGTTTGTCAAAACGATTACCGGTGTGTCGAGGTGTTCATCTTCTCGTAAGTGCCTCAACATAGTCATGCCCTCCATGCGCGGCATAATTAAATCTAACAAAATAAGATCAACTTCTTCGGTCATAGCTTTTTTTAGCCCTTTTAATCCGTTTTTTGCAATCAGAACTTTGAAACCACTGCTACTCAGTTTGTCTTGTAGAACCTCTACTAGGATAAGATCATCTTCCACAAGCAAAACTGTTGGTTTTTGATTCATATTAAATGTATTTTCACAGAATAAAGTCTTTTTATATGTAACATCATCGAAAGCAGTGTGAGAACCGATTTTACAACCTAAATTTCTAGTATCTTCACCAAAATTATTTTTTTAAGGATTAAATATATTGGTTTCAAATCGCAAAAAAACAAATGGTTTGTAAAATAATATTTTGGCTCCTACAACAGCGGCTTTCTCTCGAATCAAAGCGTTGTGCATTTCCTCGAGCCAACGAGGATCAGCCACCATATCATTGTTAATCAATGCTACATATTCCCCATCGCAATATGGTAAAGCGCTATTATTACCACCAGCAAAACCGAGATTGGTCTTATTTTGAACAACTTTGATCTCGGGATACTTCTTCTCGACAAACTGAACTGAGCCATCACTGGAGTTATTATCAACAAATATAATTTCAAAATTTTGGTAAGTTTGATTTTTAAGACTATTAAAAAGTGGTTCTAAATATTTTAGACCATTGTAGTTGGCGGTTATGATTGAGATTTTATCTTTCATTTACGTACTAATTACTAATCTACTGCGAATCTACGAATATCTGAAAATTATCTTCTAGAAACGTCAAAATGAATTTTGAATAATAAATAAAGCATAATGCTAATCACAATTTATTAATTGTTTAATTATAGCAAATTTAGGCAAAATTATCCACAAACAAAAATCCCCACCTTAGGGCGAGGATTTCTTTATTGAGAAGTTACTTTTTCTTTTTAGCAGGAGCTTTTTTTGCCACAGCTTTTTTAGCTGGAGCTTTAGCTTTCTTTTCCTTAACAACTTCTATTACTTCAATTTCTTTCTTGACTTCAGGCTTAGTTTTTTTAATTTCAGTTTTTTCAACTGGAGCATTTGGAGCTAAAATTTTCATCAACTTATCAAACTTAGAATTTAAAGCCATAAGTTGTTCCATGATTTCCTTAGTGTCTCGTCCGCCACCAGCACCTGGTTTCTTGAAGCAATCGCTACATGAAACTGGTTTACCAGCTGTTGGTCTAAATGGAACTTGGCAGGCCTTACCGCAAACGCCGCAAACTGCGTCGTACATTGGTCGGTCTTCGCGAGATCTGTCGCTGAAACTAGGTCGTTCACGTCTATCGCCTCGGTCGTTTCCGCCAAAAGATGGACGGCTGCTGCCACCATTTTGTTTTTCAAAACAAGAACTGCAATAAATTGGTCTGTCGCCAGTTGGTCTGAATGGAACTTCGCAATTAGCGCCGCATTCATCACAAACAGCTGGATGCATAGGTGGTCTGCCACCATCTCTATCACCAAATCTACTGCCTCCACCAAAAGATTTACCACCACCAAACTTGCTGCCAAACCCTCCACCGGAGCGTTTGTTGTCTCGAGTAAAATTTCCCATGTATGTTTTGTTAATTACTTAAATCGTAATTTAGCTAAGAATAACACAATTTTATAAAAAATGCAAGCGTTCGTTTTACTTTGTCTCCCTGATAAGAGCAGAATGGCAAAACTGGATAAAAAATCCCTAAATTTACCGTCTGGCAGACTTAGGGATTTTTTGAAGCAATTAAGCTCTAGAAACTTGAGTAGCAGCTGGACCTTTTTCGCTTTGTACAAGCTCGAAAGATACAACATCGCCGATCTTAAGTTCTTCGAAAGTTACGTCTACAAGTTCCTTAGAGTGGAAGAAAAGGTCTTTTGCCTCGCCTTCGCGAGCAATGAAACCATATCCTTTGTCTGTAAGGGTCTTGATTGTTCCTGTCATCATGTGATTAGATTTAGTTTGCTTAGTTAGAACGTCTAACATTCTTCATGTTTATTAAAGTTGCAAATTGTTGTCTTAAAAAAGTTTGATCTTATAGCTGCTAAAGCGCCAAAAGCAAAGAGGCAGCGCCTATAGATGATGTCATGCTATTAGAGAGTTCAATATATTAATATGAGATGCCCTTTTTGTCGCCATTCTAACGATTCAGTTTTAGATTCAAGACCTCTTGAATCCGCAAGCGTAATTCGGCGCAGAAGGATCTGCAAGAATTGTCACAAACGTTTTACCACTTACGAGCGGCTAGAAGAGATGCCTTTAATGGTTGTAAAATCAGATCAGCGCCGAGAACCTTATGACAGAGCTAAATTGCGCCAAGGGATTTTGCGCGCTTGTGAAAAAAGGCCGATCTCTATGGACACGATAGACCTGATTGTGGCGGAAGTGGAGTATGAGTTAAAGGATTATGTGATGGAAATTTCTTCAAAAGTGATTGGAGAAAAGGTGATGGAAAAATTGCATGCGATTGATCAGGTCGCTTATGTAAGATTTGCTTCTGTTTATAGAAATTTTTCCGACGTCAATTCTTTTTTAGAAGAGATTGATAAATTAAAAAATAGAAAGGAGAAAAACGCTCTTTCCAAAGCTGTGCCATCAAAAATTTCAAAATTAAAGATTGCCAATTAATTTCAAGGAGGAAAAAACGCTTATGAATCCACCCTTAGAAGGCAGGGTAAATTCTAGTAACAGTTCAGAGGAAGTGAGCCCATCAGTTCCCAATCTCCCATTAGAAGAAGAAGTGGCTTTAACTCCAGCTCCGTTAACTCAAGAAACAAAAGAATTTTTTAATGACGATATTTTAAGATGCAGAGTCTTTTTAGACAAATATGCTCTCCGCGATAGAAGCGGCCGGGTCGTAGAAAAAACACCGGTGGAGATGTGGCAAAGAGTGGCTAGGGAGCTGGCCAGCGTAGAAGAGAATGAAGCGTTAAGAAATGAATGGCAAGAAAAATTTTATTGGCTTTTATCAGATTTTAGATTTATTCCAGGAGGAAGGATTCTTTTTGGAGCTGGCAACCCAAGAAACGTTACCTTATTAAATTGTTATGTGATCCCTGTAAAAGAGGATCGGTTGGAAGCTATTTTTGATTGGATGAAAGAAGCGGCTAGAACCTATTCCTATGGCGGTGGAGTGGGCACTGACATTTCTATTTTGCGTCCAAAAGGCGCTCGGGTCAA
>Ga0075925_109_pt1 | contig 43367 bp, 39 predicted proteins | sample RifGroA2_FD_67905 | JGI IMG/M metagenome (GOLD analysis project Ga0075925, IMG submission 67905) | Parcubacteria bacterium GW2011_GWA2_40_23
ACGATCACGTATATTTAAATTACAACGACTTAACGGTAACCTTTTAACTGACTGAGCTTGTTGATTTCGGTAACACTTATTTATTATCTATTGCGGTTTAGCTATTTCTCGCTGACGTTTATACAAATAAGCTAAAATTAGCATGAATACAATAAAAACCGCGAGAGTAACGCCCAGCACACTCCAACCCAAATCCTGTAAATAATAGGCCACCAAGCCAAAAATCACAGTAATGGCGTAGAGGCTCAAAACCGCTCTTTTTACGGTAAAACCAGCATCAAGAAGCCGATGATGCAGATGCTTCTTATCTGCGGTGGCAAAGGGCGATTTGCCCTCCATAATGCGCCTAATTATAGTCCAAAGGAAGTCCAAAGCTGGTATGCTTAAAAGCATCAAAGTCACCCCTACTTTACTACCACTGATTATCGAAATTGAACCCAGAAGAAAGCCAGCCATAGTACTGCCGCCCTCGCCTAAAAAGATAGATGCTGGATTGAAATTGAAGACTAAAAATCCCAGAAAAACTCCAATCAATAAGATCGCGATCAAGGCCACATCATATTGCACAATGTCGCCTTTGTTCAAAGCCACAAAAAACATGAAGACAGCTCCAATCAAAGTTATCCCAGAAACCAAACCATCAAGTCCATCCAATAATTTTGTCGTATACATCATGCCAAGTAACCAAAAGAATGTAAAGAAATCAGCCAATAAAGTAATTTTATAAAGCAAACCATCGTACCAAAAAAGGTTTAACACATATTTATCTAGATGCCATAAACCCTCGCCGACTGGGTTCGTGATTGAGTCAATTCCCACACCAGAGATTATGACAACTAAAACAGCCAAAATTGGAAATAGAATTTGATAACGTGGTCGTAAATTATATTTATCATCTAAAAATCCACCAACCGCTAAGAACAAAGTACCAATCATGATGCCAAAAAGATTTTTGAGAAATATAGTTCCGCCGATCAAATCTTTAGTATAAAGAGCATAAAACAAAACCACGAGATTAAAACTAAAAAAAATCGCCAATCCGCCAAGTAAAGGAATTGGTTTTTTATGAATCTTGCGTTCTGAATTTGGGATATCAACAACTTTTAGTTTCTTGGCCACGAACTGAATCAAACCTGTCATTATGACTGAGAGGAAAAAGGAAAATAAGAGGGCGATGATGTAGTCGGAGGAAGTCATAGTCTTGCAATTTGGGGTAAGTATTATGGGGTAAGGGGTAAGCAAAAACCCTTAATGCTTATCCCTTTTCCCTTTATACAAATTCTACCCGATCTTAACACATTTATCAATCAAAAAAGGAGCATTGAAGCTCCTTTTTCTATATCAACTCTGCTTTTTTAATATTGATAACCCCACCTGGTTCCAAAGTAATAACATCGCGACGACCGACTTCCCCACGTAAAATCTTATCAGCCAAAACATCATCAATTCGTTCTTGGATAACACGACGTAATGGTCGGGCACCAAACTTTGGATCATAGCCCAACTCAGCGAGCTCAGCAATGGCCTCGTCTGTAACCTTGAAAATAATTCCCTTTTCGTCCAAATTCTTAGAAATCTTACCAACCATAATGTGAGCGATTTTGACAACATCAATTAAACTCAAAGGTTTGAAAACAATGACACCATCAAAACGATTCAAAAACTCTGGGCGGTAATATGTTTTCAACTCTTCGTTCAATAAATAAGTTTTAATCTGTTCAATAGCTGTGCCCTTATTAATTTCATCTTGAATATATTGAGCACCAGCATTTGAAGTCATGATGATAATCGTATTGGTAAAATCAATGGTGCGTCCTTGAGCATCAGTCAAACGTCCGTCGTCCATGACTTGCAAAAAAACATTCAAAATATCTTTGTTGGCTTTTTCAACTTCATCAAAAAGCAATAATGAGAATGGGTTTTTACGTACAGCTTCAGTCAATTGGCCTGGAGTATCGCCATAACCGATTAAACGTTTTATCGAATCTGCTTCCTGATATTCTGACATATCAAAACGCAACATACTTTCTTCGCGTCCAAAATAAATTTCTGCAACCGACTTAGTCAATTCTGTTTTTCCAACGCCAGTCGGTCCCAAAAACAAGAAACTAGCGATCGGTCTTTTGCCTTCGCGTAGTTCCGCGCGTGCTCTACGCAAACTGGAAGCCACCATGCTAACAGCTTCATTTTGGCCAATCATTCGTTCATGAATTCGAGCTTCAAGATTCAACAATTTTTCAGTTTCCTGTTCGGTTACTGAAGTCATGGGGATTTTTGTGATGTTCGACACAATCTCAGCCACATCATTACCAGTAATAAGCTGCTTTTCACCACGTGTATTGCGGACTTTAATAGCAGCCTGTTCCATTATTTCTAAAGCCTTATCTGGTAAATAACGATCATGAATATAACGCGACGAAAGAAGCGCTGATTTTTCTATCGCTTCATATGAAAAATAAACTTGATTCTGATATTCGATTGGCCCGCTTTTTGCTTCCATCACTTGAATCGCATCATTCATTTCTAATTCCTCGATACGCACAATCTGCAATTGCGCATCAAGTCCGCGACCTTCGATGGCTCGACCATAATCTTTTGGCGAGCTAGTAGCAATAACATAAAATAAATGTCGTGAAACAATTTGCGCAAAAACTTCTGAAAGATCTAAACTGCTTTCTGCACCAGCACTTATGCCAGTTAAATTATGTAAATTTTCTACAGCCAAAATAATATTACCCGAACGCATAATTTCATCAGTAATCATGAGCAAGCGTTGTTCTGCTTGAGCTGCATCACTACCGGCTAAAAGTCGTGTAATATCCAAACTGACTAAACGCTTATCATGCAAAGATTCTGGTACATCTTCCATAACCATGCGCTGCGCTAAGCCATTAATGATGCTCGTGCGGCCAACACCTTGATAACCCAAGAGCAAAACGCCCTCACGGCTACCTTCCATAATACGGAAAATCTTTTCTATTTCTTCTTCTCTTCCAATACAAGGAAAAAGATAACCACCAATTGCTTTGACAGTCAGATCTTCACTGAATTGATCTAAAAGCGGCGTGGCCATGGCCGTCATGGCCCTATCCATACCTGATTTTGGTTTGTAGCGCGCGCGTCCGCGGAAACGTTGTAAGCCTTCACGCATTTGTTCTTGAATACGAATCCAAGCCACCACATTTTTCAATTTTTGATAATCATAACCCATGTCCAAAAGAATTTCTAAGATATCATCTTTTTCATTTTTTTCAAGGATTTTTTCCGGCGACGACAAGGACAAAACTATTTCTGGCAAATCAACTTTACTATTATTGGTTAAATACGCTTCCGCATAAGCCAAAAGCAAAGTCTTGTGTAATTCAACGGTCAGTTCTAGATCCCCACCTCTTTGTAAAATGCTTTTTCCTAAATAACGACTCAACTTTTGCTTAAAATCTTCAAAATTAATACCTAGACGAACTAAAATAACTCCTGATTTATTAAATTGACCAAGCACACTAAATAAATGCACGCGCAAAATTTGATGATGTCCAAAATGTTTGGCTAATTCCCAACTGGCTTGAATAGCTTTTTCAGCTTCCTCAGAAAATGCCAGTGAAGCATCTAAAACCTGATTCTTTTTTAAACGCCAAATATCTGGCCAACTTAAACCAGACAAAGTTGAGGCTATTTCTTTTCTAAAGACACGTGGAACAACTTGATATTTAGGATTGCTTAAATCGCTTAAACGGTAATACAAATACAAATCAATTAATAAAGTAAACCAAAAATATAATTTTTCATTTGTGGGTGTTAACCAATAATTCAGACTAAATAATGTTGAAAAATTATCTTGATAACCATAATAACCAATTAAAATTAATCCAGATAAGCCGATAATTGCCAAAAGACCGTTAAAAACTAATTTTATACGACTAATTATTTTATCAAAAAGAATATCGCTTGGTTCTAATGACTTTCCCCAAAAAATAATTTTTTCTTCCAAAATCAAACCAACGCCAGCGCCTTTGCAATCTGGGCAGAGTGCCAAGTCAATATGCCCAGTGCCTTTACACTTGGGACAAACTACAAATTCAAATTTTCTGTCTCCTCCTGTTAAGCTCATAACAAACTTTTGAATAGACCGAAGTTAAATAATATCTCGTAGATAATTGCAATTGGAAGTGCTAACCAAACAATAAAGCCGATAAAGGCTATTAATATCCACAACACAAAGACAATTGAGCGGAAAATAATCTGAAAGACGCGCATGAAGAAGCTAATTATTCGTCCTTGCCAATCGTATTGACCAAACATGGGAGTAAAAAGATTTTTTGTCCAAACAGAAAGAGATAATTCTTGATTACCTTGAGAAATAACACGTCCCATTTTTTTTATAGCATTAACAGCGCCGGAGGTATACCACCAAACTGGCCAGGAAAGAATATCAAAAACAATATCTTTAAAAATAAATTTAATTGACCTGTAAGCCAAGTTTTCTTTTATCATACAAAATATATTATACCACAAATCTATTTATTTGATAAAAAAACCGGCACGCTCGTGTGAGAAGACGTACCGGTGCACTGGGGATTGCGAACTTTTCGCTGTGTGAGGTCGTCCGCGGTTAACGGCAACCGTGACAGCCAGAGCACTGGCGACAGGTGTACATGGACGAAATGGCCCTCAACTGCCGCAGAACCAAATCCGAACTACGAACACGCTTGATCGTCGGTCTTGCGTACTTTTTCTGCATCTTCACCTTCCTTTTGTCCTCGATAAACGCAAACCCCAGCGTTGTTGAGTATCTAATCTCAATTTAACATAAAAGCTAATAGATAACAATTTGTATTCTGCATAAAAAATTACCGGCACGCTCAATGAAGAACGTGCCGGCTGCAATTTCGCTAGGGCTCAGTTGAGTTACTTTGCCCGGGTTCACGATACATCAAGAACGTACTTGGCTTCAGAGAGTAATCCGCGCTTTAGGATGTAGGTCCTTGGCAAAAGCCTTTGGGGCAAACGCCGCTGGACTTGGTCTGTCTCTTTCGAGCTTCCCGAGGGAAGAGGAAAGCAGTCGGCGAACCGATCTACCCCCAACAGATATCCGTTGCTGTGGACACTCGACGTTAGCAAGACAACTTGCGCTGTCTTTTCACCACGTCACCGATGGGGTCGGTCAGCCTACGCCTTTCGTTGAGTGTTGACCCAACTACTTAGCGGCGCTATGCCTACTCCCACGTCTTGACCTGCTCACTGGTGTCTTTGGCGTCACCCCTGGGGATGCACCGACCTGCCCCTCCTTGTGGGAACGAACCGCCGAAACGGTCCTGGGACATACCAGCTGCAGAACGTTGGTCACTGCCAAGTCAAGAGCACTACTGTCAGATGACGCCGAAGCTTCACCCTATCATCGTGATTGACGTTCGATGGCTTCAAGGCTTTCACCTTGGCAATCGGCCGTGGCAGAACCTCAGAGCGGCCCGTGCCGCAACGTTGTATCGCGTGCGAACCTTTTCGCGAACGCAAAGAATATATTACTCTCATTATTTAAATACGTCAATAGTCAAAATAAAGCACTGTGGATAATTATCAATTATATGCAAATTTAAACAAAAAAATTACGAATAATACAACTAGTTAGAAATTACGAATTACTACTAAGTCCAAAAAAGTAATTCGTAACATCATGACTATGTTGCTATTCGTAACCTACGTATCCACAAACACTCATTTTAAATATTTCTTTGTTTCTGCCAAAAATGATTCAAAGTCGATATTATTGTTTTTCAGGTCTAAATCATCATAGCTTAAAGTTATAACCTGACATTGATTAAAATTTCCGACCCATTTGTCGTATAAATTGTTCAAATCATGAATATATTTAGGACTAATGGATTTTTCAAAATCGCGACCGCGGATGGCGATACGTTCCATAATCTTTTCAGTTGAAGCTTTTAAATAAATAACTAAATCTGGTGGTGGCAGTATTTGGACACAGGTTTTATAAATTTGTTGGTAAACCTGCCAATCGCGTTTATTGATTAAACCTTTTAAATGTAAATTCTTAGCAAAAATTTCAGCATTTTCATAAATACTTCTATCTTGCACCACTGAATGTTTTTCTTGAAGAATTTGGTAATGATCTTGTAAACGTTTACCTAAAAAGAACATTTGCGAATGGAAGGCCCATTTTTTCATGTCCTTATAAAAATCCTCCAAATATGGATTTTGCGTTACTGGTTCTTGATAAGCCTTGAACTTTAAATGCTCGGCTAACTTTTTAGTGAGCGTTGATTTGCCTACGCCGATATTACCGGCAATGGCGATGAAGTTTTTCATAAATTACTAATTACGAATCCAATACTAATCTACGAATAATTACGAATTATATTAGATCATTTTACCACAAAACAGCTACTAATCATAATAAACAACATCATTCCCCTCATCATCCTTTTCTTTCATATAACTACGCTGATTGGCTTCGACAACGTAGCGAGTCGGGTCAAGTTCTTGAATAAACATGGATGGCTTTGAATAAACTTCGCCAAATTTATAACTGAAAGAGCGAATCGGATACAACATATTAAGTTCATCTTTGGCGCGCGTGGCAGCCACATAGAACAAACGCCGCTCTTCCTCCAATTCTTTTGGATTTTCTAAACTTTTGTGGTGCGGGAAATGTCCATTGCGCAAACCAACAATGAAAACCACACTCCATTCCAAACCCTTGGCTTGATGGATAGTGGATAACACAACTGCTTTTTGGTCATGTTCGTGTGCATCAGCAAAACTTTCACTGAGCATCACGTCTGCCAGTAACTTATCGAGGTCAGAATATAGTGCAACAAAGTTTATAAGTTGAGAAAGATCATCGAGCCGATCACGATAATTTTCGTAAGCATTTTTTAAATGATCTTCGTAGCCAGCTTCCATAATAAGCTCAATCGCTTCACCGAGATTGCCTTTTTGCTGTACATCCAAGCTTTTTAATCGAACAAATAATTGCACAATGCGTTGCCAGCTAATATCAGCGCCGCCTTTTAGTTCAAGATTGCCCTTGAGCAACTCATCCAAGTCAGTAAAGCTTTTGATTCGGTTCCAGATTTTCTCTGCGCCCTTTTCGCCAATTCCAGCATAGAGCAACAAGATACGTTTCCAAGCTATTTCATCTTGAAAATTAGCTAAAACTTTCAAATAGGACACCACGTCTTTGACATGAGCTTGTTCAAAATAGCGCATACCGCCACGAACCACAAAAGGAATATTATATTTACTAAGTTCAAGTTGAATTTCAGCTGATTGATAAGTCGCACGATAAAGCACAGCCATGTTTTGATAATCCCGTCCCCCACGATATAACTCCATAATTCTTTTAACAACTAAATTTGCTTGCTGATGTTCATCTCGAGCCGGGATTAATGCGGGGAGAGATTCGCCTTCGCGCGCCGGCTTCAACTTTTTTTGAAACTGATCAACATTGTGTTTGATAATTTCATTCGCTAAATTCAAAATCTGTGGCGTACTACGATAATTTGTCTCAATACGAAAAACCTTGGCGTTAGAAAATAATTTTGGAAAATTTAGAATATTGCGCACATCTGCGGCGCGAAAAGAATAAATACTTTGAGAATCATCCCCGACGACTAAAACATTATTGTGAAAAGTCGAAAGATCTTGAATAATTTGCGCTTGGATATAGTTGGTGTCTTGATATTCATCAACCAGAATATATTGAAACTGTTCCGAGAATCTTTGCTTAACTTCAGGCACCATTTCGAGTAAACGCAACCAATTAACTAATAAATCATCAAAGTCCATGACATTGCTGGCTTTTTTCTTTTGTTCATAAAGACTAGAAACTTCAACAAATTTATCAGCAATAAAATCTGGATAACCATAAACCATTTCTGCGGTTTCTTTAACATCTTGATTCGTATTGCGGCTATAACTAATTGCGGATTGGACTATACTTGGCTTTGGAAAACTTTGCCCCTTAGTATTTAAACCAAGACTGTCCATAGCGTGTTTAATAAGTGAAACACTATCATCTTGATCTAAAATATTAAAATTTCTTTCGTAGCCAAGCTGGTTGGCATATTTTCGCAAAATCAAATTGCCGATGCGATGGAAAGTTCCGCCCCATAAATCTTCTGGTTTAACGCCCAGCAAATTTTTTACGCGCTCCATCATTTCATTGGCAGCACGATTGGTAAAGGTAACTAATAAAATATTTTCAGGCTTAATGCCTTTTTCTAATAAATAGGCCACGCGATAAACCAAAGTGCGAGTTTTACCGCTGCCAGCACCAGCCAAAACTAAACAGGGACCATCGCCCTCTGTGACAACCTGGTACTGTTCAGGATTCAATTCTTTTTTATAATCTATGAGCATAATAGGTCTATTTTAGCACATTTCAGATTGGATCGCATTTACGCTTGACAAAACATTGAATTATGGTAATCTTGCGGTATCCTAAGTGGAAGTGCGTCTGACTCACAACTTGGAGGACTCCATGGACATCAACCTCGAGCGCGACCAAGAAAAGTTGATCAAGCACTGCAACGTCGTCGGTACGGTCACCAAGCAGGAACAGCTCGGACCCAACCTCTGGGCCGTCACCCTGAACTTCGGACTGCTCGCAGACCTCTTCGGAAAGACTCCCTCCAGGCGGGTGTACTTCGACCAGCAGATCATGTTCAAGCTGGACAAGAAAGCCCCCACAACTGAAGGTTTCCAGATCATCATCCGCCACGCCTACTCATGCCGCAACCCAGAAAGGAAGTTCTTCATCCACATCGCCGCTGTCGCTATCCTCGAACGCAATGGGCGTCAGCAGTCCTTCAAGGCCGCCTGCTACAGCGGCCGCTAGAACCCAGCAACTGAATCGAGGCTACAAATGGCTACGCCAGATCCGTTCTGGGACAAACTGCTTGGTAGTGTTCTTCGGGTCGAAGCTGCCCCGATCGTCAAGTCCGAAGTACTCGCTCCCCTGGGAGAAGATGACTTCTGGAATCAGATGGTCAAGCCCGAAGTGCCACCAGGACATCGGCTGGCCGAAATGGATAATGCACAGCTGACTCGACTCCAAGAGACCTGTGCCCGTTGGTCGCTGCTGCGTCACGTTGCGGCCAGCATGGTTTCCTGACAATCCCGCCGCGAGCTCCTAGAGCTCGCGGCGTATTTTTTTATTCTTTTTCTTCTAATTTTACTAAATCGCCATATTCTACCTCAAATCCTTCTGCATTCATTGGATTTCTAGCTTCTTTTTCTGCAGGCGAAGCCCCATGAAAAAATGGTAACCTCGCAATTTGATGTTTTGGCCAATGCCACAAACTACGTTTCAATGCACTAACAACTGGATTCCCACGTTTATGTCTTATTCTTTGAGCAACATGCAACAAATGGTGCGCTAAGTCTTTGGTAAAATCCATTAAATTGCCTTGGTTTACTTGTACTTCAACATTATTCATAAATAACTTCACAGTAGAATCACTTAACGTCTGCGTCCGTGTGAATATTTCTTTTATACGATAATGTGGTAAATTCTTGGCAATTCTTCGAGTTATCTCGGTACTCCAAAATAAATTTCCTTTTTTAAATATTGGTTGATCGTCGACATTATTATCTAAAGAAACTTCAATTTCAACCCTTTCTGCTTCGTCTTCAGTCAAACCTCCTTTTTCTATCAACAACTTTTTGACCAATCTTTTATCGATATTCAATGTAAAGTTAGTTACTTCAAATGAAAGATAATCCACCACCTCCAATTGCTGCTTAGATTGAGATGATCCAATCTTTTCACGAACAGCAGTCAAAGAAATATCGGCCACACCTTTATATTTGGCTAATTCCACAACTAATTGACCGGCTTCGCCAGAAGTTACGTCTCGATCAATATCTGGGAGTGAAATTATTTGATTAGGTTGTTCTACTTTTGATAACATAATTTATCCTCTTATTGAGAACTCACACCCGCAATAATTCTGCCTGTGGAAACCTTCTTCAGAACTTATCTGACAAGACTTTTTATAACCTTCATTCTTGCGCCAAACAGTATCGATGAATTTCAGACCATAAAAATCCGCCAGTTCGTGACCAATACTATTAATCACTTCCGCGTTTTTGTGCGGGCTGATAGTCAATGTTGTGGCAAAAGCTTCGAAATTTTCTTCTTTAGACTTTTGTGCCACTTCAGCTAAACGTTTTTGAAAACATTTTTCGCAACGTTTTCCGCCCTCTGGTTCTTTTTCGTAACCGCGGACATTCTCTGACCATTCATCATGTTCATATTTACCAACGATAAGCGGAGTTTTAGTCTTAGCACAATATCGCTTCATCTCAGCAAGGCGCAAATTATATTCATCTTTTGGAAAAATATTGGGATTGTAAAAATAAACTGTGACTTCGTGTCCTTCATCTCTCAATTCTTTTACAACCTGAGCCCCGCACGGAGCGCAACAATCGTGTAACAAAACTTTCATAAATTACTTTTGATCAATCCACTTAAAAGAGGCTATAATTTCATCGACCTGACTACGTCTAACTCTATTGGCTTCACTCGCATCTTGACTTCCAGCCCAACCCAGAACAAGACCTTCAAATTCACCTAAATACGTTGGGACCGGTCCCTCTGAAGCTTGAATCTTTTTCCACTGCACCACGGAATGGATGCTAATATTAAATAATGATTCCAATTCTTTGTTTTTAATGAAACCATAGTCTATGGAATCGCTCTTGCCCAAATCGCCCCAGTCCAAAACTCTTTCTCCGCTGGCATAGCCTTCCCACTCTCCAGGAAACTTCAATTCAAAACCATACTTTTTATTCGTGTATGGAATAAACTTGCGAGTTAAAGGATCTTCTGCTTTTTGAATTTGTGGTTCTTCTGCCTTAACCTTCTCGTCATTTGTTGGCAAAACAGTATTCGGCACTTGAGTAAATAAAGTACAGCCGGAGAGAACAACCAACAGCAAAGCGATTACTAAATAACGCATACTTTTATAAATTATTAATCAAACAAACTTCCCCGCAAGCAATTAACCGCCGCATCATTTTTTGAACGATCGCACAGACCCAAATCGTCATAAGTATTTGTTAAATATGGACGACAAAACCCCGCCGTCGCCGAACCATTTTTATAAGCGCAACTTTTATTGCACTCTTCATTAAAAGTACAAGGCTTCAATGCATCTTTAGCTTTAATCTCGCAAGTATAGCCCGCCCCGTGCATAATTGACTCTCCCCTTTTTGCACATTTCTTACAATTCATTTCCTGACCCTTTTCATTATAACAAACAGAGTAACGAGTTCCATTAGAACCCCTTTCTGAAGCGGCTTTCTGAGTAAAGTAAAAAACCAAAGCAACTATCACAACAATAAATAAAATAATGACTAAACTTTTTCGTCGCATATTTTTATTAGTGCATGTATGATTCCTTATAAAGCCAAGAACTGAAAGTAGTCACAATCGTATATATGACAGCCCCTAAAACAGCCGCCCACCACACCTGGATATCAAAACCTTGAATATACTTGGCGACAAGAGCAAAGATGATTGCATTGATTACTAAGTTCGATAGACCCAGTGTTAAAATGTTAATGGGCCAAGTAATGAGCTTGAGTATCATGCCCAAAACCGAGTTAACCAAACCAATAGCAATAACCAAAACCATCGCTATGTATAAACTTTCAACCTCAATTCCTGGAATAAAATAACCGATAGCGAGTAACCCTATGGCATTAATAAGCCAACGCAGTATCATGTACATAAAAATATATTATGATTTATTTTTTCCCAACTTTTTTGGAGTCACCTTCAATAATTCGCTCCACCCAACCATGCTCATCTAACAAATCCATAAATTCACGCACTTGGCGGGAAACCTTTTTGCGATTTACCAAATAAACAATTTTCACAACCCAATAATAAACAATAACGCAGACCACAATAAGATACAATAACCACCAGAGCCAGTTGTTGTGCAAAGACCAGAATCGGATATCGAGACGAACATTGTCATAAACGACATTACCGTATTTATCTTCAATACGTATTTTTATAACGTGTTCTCCCTGTGACAAAAAAATTTTTAGTGTTTCTGTTTCGTATGTTTCCCGTTCGTCGATTGTCCATTGGTATTTCAAATCCGTTGGAGGCAAATTGGCAGCAACAGAAAAAGAATAATTTTGCCAGCTGGTTTGTTCATATTTGATATATGCCTCAACTAGGGGCAATGCTTGCTTTGTAGCTGCTTGAACTTTTTTTGCAGCCAAAGTCTGCGGCGCAAAAAGGACAAACGCTAAACAAAAAATTGTAAATATTTTATTCATTATCTAGCTTTCTTTTTTGTTTTTAGGTTCTTTCTTTATTCTCTTAGCAATTGTTCTTTCTTCCTCGACTATGGTTCGGTCGCAATGTTTAAAACTTGTTCCGAATAACACTACAGCCAAAGCAATTGCTAAAACAAATAACCACAACCAATAGTTATAAACAGACCAAAAATCGACTGTTACTTTTACATTATCATAAAAATAGCTATCCCAGGGGCCTTTAACTTTTAGGGTGGCATAATAATCACCAGTTTTCTTAAAGGTATGTTGCCCATTTACTGTCCCCTCGCTACCATCGCCATAAGTCCAGACAAATTGTAAATTTTTAGTATCCAAGTCAGGTAAATTGGTCGAAAAAGAAAAATCAAAAGTATTCCAATTTACTTGTTGAGCGTGAATATTTATTTGATTCAGCAAGGTTACCTGTGCTGATTGATAAAAGTCACTTACAATTTCTTTCTTGCCAATGTCAGGATCCTTAGTTTCCGTTGTTGCTGCTGGCTTTGTGACTGGCACAGTTTCTTTGACTGGAGCTTTTGTTTGAGCTGGCGCCTCCTTTTTCACTTCTTTTGGTGGCTCAACTTTTGGAGGTTCAACCTTGGGTGCCTCTTTTTTACTCTTTGTTGGATCAAGTGGAAAAGCATCTAACAAATCATTGACACCGTCACCATCTGTATCCCACTTCAATGGATCAGTACCGATACTATCTTCTGCAATATCCTTTAGGCCATCGCTATCATCATCATCGTCAACTTTATTTCCTATGCCATCACGATCAGTGTCAACATCAACATCATAAAGCGCTGCCAATAATTGGTTGTTCGATTCATTATTGTCGGCTGGATCAATGCCTTTTAATTCAAAATAAATCCGAAATGGATGATCAGGCACAATAAAATCAACAAAAACTTCATCTTCAAAACTTTGAGCTGGTATGGAAACAGGTTTTTCGCCAATTATCTGGACGTCACGATAAAAAATAACCGTACCCGAAGCATCCTCCGTCCCATAATTAGCGACAGCGACATAGATACGTTCCTTTGCACCACTGATAAAATTCTCATTATTGTCAGCAAAACGAACAGAAGTCGGTTTTAAACCAAGGTCAACTGTAGCCAATGAAGCTTGAAAAGGAAAAATAAACAAGCAAAGAAATGCAAAGACCACGATTTTTTTCATATTTATTTTTTATAAACAATCAAGCGTTTTTAAAGCTCTTTTAAATAAACTAATTACTTTTCTGGTTGAACCAGAATTTATCTCATATTTAACTTCGTGAACAACCATATTCCGCACTTTATGTGCCCACCAAACATGTTTCAAGTCCGCATGCTTATACGTTGCAAATTGCAAACGTTCAGCCGTTGTCTTCCCAGGGAAATTTAATATTGTTAATGCATGATCAAGCAATTTATCAGCTTCAATAATGGCCAATTTATAATTCATTTCATTCCCTTTTTTCAAAAGAAGGTCTTCAATCTGTTGCCATCGTTCCTTAAAAAACTTATGATCTATCTCCAAGCGATGTAAACGTCGTGATAGATAAAATGAAACCACAAACAAAGCGATCACTATTACAATGCCCACAATAACCGCCACATCAACTACTGAAAACTCCCATGTTAATTGCATGGTATTATAATTTCTTTTCTAATTGCTCGGCTATGTTAAATAAGGTCGACTCATCAAACTGTTTTCCGATTAGCTGCACCCCGACGGGTAACTTATTTACTAAACCTGCCGGCAAAGAAAGGGCGGGTAAGCCAGCCACGTTAACTGAAACTGTAAAAACATCTGCTAAATACATGGTTAACGGATCATTGAACTTTTCACCTAAAGAAAAAGCAGTTGTGGGTGAGGTTGGAGTTAAAAGTAAATCAACTTTTTTAAACACATCTTCAAAATCCTGCTGAATGAGGCGCCGAACCTGTTGCGCCTTTTTATAATAAGCATCGTAATAGCCAGAAGACAAAACATAAGTCCCAAGCATAATACGACGACGAACTTCATCACCCAAACCTTGCTGACGAGTTTTTAAGTACATTTCTAAAAGATTGGCCGATTCAGCACGATAACCATAACGGACGCCATCAAAGCGAGCCATGTTTGATGAAACTTCAGCTGGAACTAAAACATAATAAATCGCTAACGCATATTTTGTCCGAGGCAAAGAAACCTCAACGACTTCTGCGCCAAGTGCTTCTAACTTAGCCACGGCTTTTAAAACAAGCTCTTTTACTTCAGAATCCATGCCTTCGATAAAAAACTCTTTGGGTAAACCAATTCTTTTCCCCTTGATGTCTTTATCTATATCTTCAAAAACATTGATTTTTTGTTTTCTTGTTGTTGAATCAAACTTGTCGATCCCAGCCAAGGCTTCATAAACATAAGCTGAATCTTTGACTGTTTTACTGAGAACGCCAATTTGGTCAAAACTAGAAGCCATGGCAATTAAACCATGACGCGAGATTGATCCGTATGATGGTTTAAAACCCACGACACCACAGAAAGATGCCGGCAATCGAACTGAACCACCAGTATCAGACCCCAAAGCAAACAATGCTTCGTGACTAGCAACTGCTACAGTTGAACCACTAGATGTGCCCCCCGCGACACGAGTTAAATCGTGTGGATTTTTTGTTGATCCAAAGTATGACGTTTCCCCAGACGAGCCCATAGCAAACTCGTCCATATTTGTTTTGCCGACTATGATTGAGCCAGCGGCTTTCAACTTTTCGACGACAGTGGCATCATAAGTAGCGATATAACTTTCTAAAATTTTAGACCCAGCACTACATTTAATGTCCTCAACTAAAATATTATCTTTCAACGCTACCGGGATGCCTTCTAAAATATTTAACTCTTGATGTGAGTTTTTAATTTTATTATCAACTTTTTCAGCTTGAGCTAAAGCTTGATCTTCAGTGATGGTAATAAAAGCATTTAATTTTTCATCTTGCTTACGAATAGAATCAAAACAAGCTTCTGTCAGTTCGACTGCCGAGAATTCTTTGTTTTTTAAGCCCCGATGAGCTTCTTCTATTGTGAGTTTATTTAACTGCATTTATTTATGCTCAAAAACTTTTTTAACTTTAATTTGACGTTTTTCTAAATCCGGAACCTCGGCTAAAACTTTTTCCTGAGAAAAACATTGTTTAACAACATCTGGTCGCAGAACATCAATAGCGCCACTAACCTGAGACAATGGTTCAATGTTCTTGGTGTCAATCTCATTTAACTTATCGACATACTCCAAAATAGAAGAAAGTTGTTCAGCATACTTTTCTTTTTCTTCTTCTGAAATATCTAATTTAGCCAAATTAGCTAAATGCTCGATTTGCGCTTTGTCTAATTTCATAAATCAAGTAAATTATAGCAAAAAATAACACTTCTCACAATTTTATAGTAATTTCTTATTTACAAAAAATTTGCCTACCCAAATCTAAAGTGCTAACGTTTTATCAGACAATCTCGTTTGAGGCAGACTATGGCTTGTGCAATCTGTCAACACGCTGATCGAAGCTACGACGAGAGACCATTCCGACCGCCAAACGGCAGTGTACACGACCTGACTTACCGTTGCACCTGTGGCCAAAGATGGTGGCAGTACAACGATTACTACCACCTCTGGAGCAGGGTTGAAGATGACGCTACCTGGGACAACATCCGTGGCGGTTGCCACAAACCGGTCGCCATCGGCAACCCGAGTCGAAACTTGAATCCCTAGTCCGAACAAAGCTGGTTCTTTCACGAGGAACCGGCTTTTTAATTTAAAATAACTGAAAAAAACTCGGCATTGACAAAATAGATAAAATATCCTATTATGAAAGGTCCACTAAGCGCCCGGAGGTTTACCATGGACGCCAATCGCTGGATCGATCTGAAGTTGCACAAATCTCTCGAGTTCTTCTTCTTTGTCGGTAGCCTGGCCTGGACGGTGTATAGCTTTATCACCTTCATTCTGGTGTTCAAAGGCTCTTGCACCCTCCAGGAATACAGCGCGGTCAACACGTTCTATTGGCCGACCGTCCTGCTGTACGCCTCGGCGCGCAAACTCACGCGTGCTCTGGCTCCTGGCGAGATTCCGCACCGGAAGACCGAACTCATCATGGTCTTCTGGATGTTCGTGGGGCTCGTCGCTATGGGCATCACCCTCATGAATCGACGGGACATGATGCCTCTCATGCAGGAGTTAGGTGTTCTGTACCTGATCCTGCTCGGTATCTTGATCGGCGGCAAAGCCCTGGAAAAGATGGCCGAAGCCGTCTTCGGCAAACGCTGAACAGTCCCGGCGCACCTACCTGTAGGTGCGCCGGCTATTTTTTATAAAATACGAATTACTAATCTATACAAATCTACTAATACAGATACAACAGAGCTCATTAGTAGCTTAGTAGCTTATTCGCCTGCCTGCCGGCAGGCAGGTAATTCGTAGTAATAAAAAAATGACCTTACTCAGGTCAAAATCATAAAAAGGCTCAGGGGTTAACTGAACATTCGAGTTTTAGTTCGCCAAGCCTGTGTAGAGGCTAAAAGCGAAAAATCCGATAGCGCAAAATGTGATAAGGGCATTTACGACTGGCTTTTGAAGCCACCAATCTAGCCACCAGTAGAGAACCTCTCTGATTGCTTCCATATTTTTAGATTGGTTAACTGGGGATGTTTTGCTAAACGCAAAATAAACCTAGTTAGTTATTTATTATTTCAAGGGACATCTCTATTATGCCAGTTTGACGTCTTTTGTCAACCATGCAGTATAAAGTATTCTCTTTAACTGCATGGCAAGTCCCGCTAACTGCAGGATAAACAGAAAAAGTTACGCTAATTTTAAACAAATTTATTGAAGTAATTTTTTGAATTCTTGTTCTGAAATGACCTTAATTCCAAGGTTATCAGCCTCCGTCTTCTTATTCCCAGGGTTCTCGCCCAAGACCACATAATCTGTTTTTCGACTAACGGTTCCAGCCACTTTACCACCTAATTTCTTGATTATTTCCTTAGCTTCGTCTCGTGATAAGGTCTCCAAAGTACCGGTTAAGACAAAAATTTTGCCTGTGACTCCAGCTTGATTCTTTCTTTTTGGCACGGGTAAGAGGACCACACCTAAATCAGCCAGTCTTTCAATTCTCTTGATGTTATTTTTATTGACAAAATATTCAAAAATGCTTGAAGCAACCTTATCCCCAACTCCTTCAGTTTCATTTAATTCCACCACACTTAGCGATGTTACTTTATGCAAAAATTCATTAATGCTTTTTGAATTAACCTCTTGCGCCAGAACAGTGGCGTTTTCTTCTCCTACATACCGAATCCCAAGCGCATAAATAAACTTGCTAACAGAAACTTGTTTGCTTTTAGCGATTGACTCAATTAACTTTTCAGAAGATCTCTTGGCAAAACGATCGAGAGTTGAAAGATCACCAACTTTAAGTTCAAAAATATCTGCAAAATCTTTGATTAAGCCCTCATTTAATAAAAGTTCAATATTTTTATCGCCGAGACCCTCTATATTAAAACCTTTCTTGGATGCAAAATGAATCAGCTGCTCTCGTTCTTGTGCATAACAACTTTTATTGGAACATTTTATAGCGACCTCTCCTTCTTTTTTAACAACAGCACTGCCACAAATCGGACATTTTGTCGGTTGAGCAACTTTTTTTTCTTTACTTGAACGTAATTTTAAAAGCACCTCAACCACTTCGGGAATAATATCTCCGGCCTTTTGAAGAATAACTGTGTCTCCAATACGAACATCTTTACGAGTCAACTCTTCGAAGTTATGTAAGGTTGCGCGACTGACTGTTGAACCAGCAACCAACACCGGGCGTAAATGCGCCACTGGAGTTAATGCTCCAGTACGACCGACTTGCCACACAATATCTTCAACGATGGTTGTTGCTTGTTCTGCTGGAAATTTGTAAGCGCAAGCCCAACGAACATATTTAGCCGCTCGGCCTAAACGTTCCTGCCATTGCAAATTATTTACTTTGATTGCGACGCCATCAATATCATAAGCCAGCTTGTCTCGTTTGCTTGTCCAAGACTGACAAAATTTAATAGCGGCTTCAATCCCCTCGGCTAATTCATAATGATCATTAACCTTAAAACCCAAAGCACTCATTTCTTTTAAAACATCCATCTGCTTTTTTAATCCCTTACCACCATAAATTGCCCAACAATAAATATCCAATTCTCGTTCCGAAGCAATGGCTGGATCTAATTGACGGACAGAACCAGCGGCAGCATTACGTGTATTGGCAAAAGGGCTTTTTCCCTCATGTATAAATTTTTTATTAATCTTTTCTAAACTCTTTTTCGGCATAAAAACTTCACCGCCCAGCTCGACGTCAATATTCTCTGTCAGACGTAATGGCAGACTTTTGATCGTTCTAACAGTATGAGTGACGTCTTCGCCATAAATTCCGTCGCCTCGAGTAACTGCTTTTTCGAATAAACCATTTTTATAATGGAAGGACATATTCAAACCATCGATTTTGAGTTCACAAGTATATTCGATCTGCTCTGCAGTCGGTAAATCTAAAAATCTTTTAACGCGCGCGTCAAATTCGCGGACTTCATCGAAACTAAAAACATCATCAAGTGAATATTTGGGAATTGAATGTTTAATCTTGCTGAATTTGTTCATGGCTCGGCCACCAATGCGTTGCGTTGGCGAGTCTGGTGCAATAATATCTGGGAATTGTTTTTCAATAGCTTCTATTTCATCCTTTAAACTATCGCGAGCCGCATCAGAAATTATTGGTTTATCTAAAACATAGTACGCATGATCAACTTCTTGCATTTGTTTTAATAATTTTTGATAGCGTTTTTGCGTTTCTGCTTTATTCATATGAGTTAGGTAACTATTAATATCCCTCCAGCGATAATTATAACTATGGCCACTAGTTTTTGCACTAAAACTTTCCGCGACATTGGTTCGTGAAATATTTTTGGTGTAAATTTACTGAGAAATAAAACCATGACAAAAACCAAGAGCGGTTTTGTGGCCAGAACTGCTGAAGCCAACGACACACTGCCAACAATTAAAGCTTTGGCGAAACAAACCAGCGCAATTGATGAAAGTATCGCCGAAACAAATAAATGTTTAACGCCAATCCATCCGCGAGAACGAAGTTTGGGGTGTGGCAATAAACTCAAAACAACTGGAACCATAAGTCCGCCAATACCGGTCCAAAAAATTGTAGTCCAAAAATCATGTCCTTGAACAGCGGAATATTTAAACAACAAATTTCGGGTTACAAATAACATGACTGAAAAAATGATAAAGAAAAAAAGATGTTTGCTTTTATAATTTTTCGGTTCTTTCTTGTACGAGATAATAATCACACCAATTATGGCTAAAAACATCCCAAAGTAATTAATAAACGCGTATCTTTCTTGAAACAAGAAAAAAGCTGCGAGTGATGCAAAAATCGGTTCCAACCCAATCGCTGGCACGAAACGAGAGACTTCTTCTCGATGCATCACATAATAATAAAACCACAAAGCAGCAGAATAAACTAGGCCCGCAACCAAAGCAATATATGAAACGGGTTTGCTTATTACACTCCAGTCAAAAACTAAAGCCAAAACAATAAAAAAAACTGACATCACTAAACCAAAAATGCGCGTGACGCTAATTTCATCTCGCAATTCTGCACTCACGATGTGTTTATCTATAATATTGACTATAGACCACAGCACCATGGCTATCAAAGTAAGAAACAACCAATTCATATTAAGACAATAAACTTAAATACCAACTCAAAATTTTCTGTCCCCAAAACATAGCAATAAATGTCCCCAGAGTTAGAAAAACTCCAAAAGGAACTTGCGATTTCAATTGTTTTTTCTTCCTTAGTAAAAGAATAATACTAACAATAGCACCAAGAATATAAGCAAAAAATAAGGCGACCATTAAATTCTTTGGTCCAAGCAACAAACCCATCAATAATCCTAAATAAATATCTCCCTGCCCGACCCAAGAGCCGCGAGAAAGCGCATGTTGTAACCAGAAAAACAAAGCTCCGGCGATTCCTGCCAAGCCAAAATCCCATAGACTTGTTTGCCAGCTAACCGACATAACCGAAAGGACAAAATTGCTAATAACTGCAACGATGACTAAAAACCAAGTCACTGCATCAAAAAGCAAAAAGTGTTTCAAGTCAGTCATGAAAACAACTATCAATCCCGCAACAATAATCAAATTGCGCCAAAACATAATATCACCAAAATCCATGTTTATTTGATGATAATAAGCGACAAACACAAACAAAACTCCGGTGACAAATTCAATTATCGGATATTGCCACGAAATATTTTTTTGACAATAACGGCATTTCCCTTTCAAGAATAAAAAACTAAGTAAAGGAATCAAATCCTTAGCTTTGAGAACATGATTACATTTAGGACAAATAGAACCGCCGCGTACAAATTGTTCTTGGCGCGGCAAACGGTAAATTAGGACATTTAAAAAACTACCAATAACACTGCCCAAAATAAACCAGAGGATATAAAGCATAATTAAATTTTGCTTATCATTTCTACTAAACGGTTAGCATAGCCCCATTCATTATCATACCAAGCGAGAACTTTAACTAAATTACCACCAATAACTCGAGTGAATTGAAGGTCGACAATCGCCGAAGCTGTTGTTCCAAGAATGTCAGAAGAAACAAGTTCGTCTTCACTGACCTCAATAATTCCTTTGAATCGTGGCGACTTGGCAGCCTTAATAAAAGCCTTATTTACTTCTTCAACCGTTGTCTTTTTCTCGGTGATTAAGACAATATCTGAAATTGATCCGCAAAGAATTGGTACGCGCAAAGAAATTCCATCGAATTTGTCTTTTAATTGCGGCAATGTTAAAGCAGTGGCAATAGCAGCTCCCGTTGTTGAGGGAATAATGTTTCCGCTGACAGCACGACCTTCGCGCCAATCCTTAGCACTCGTCAAATCAACTGTACGTTGACTAGCTGTGGTCGCATGAACTGTAGTTAACAACGATTTTTCTACACCAAAATTTTCATCAAGAACCGCCATAAGTGGCGCCACACAATTAGTGGTGCAGGAAGCATTCGCAACAATCTTTTGATTCTTGGCTTTGCTGTCGTTGACGCCACGAACAACCGTCACGACGCCTTCACTCTTACTCATAGCCGAAATAATCACCTTTTTGGCGCCAGCTTTTAAATGTTTTTCAGCATCTTCTTTTTTGGTAAAAACTCCAGTACATTCTAGAACAACATCAACCTTAATTTTTTTCCAAGGAAGTTTTGCTGGATCCATTTCTTTAGAAACGGGGATCTTTGTTATGCCAACGACTAAATTATCACCGACGATTTTAACTTGTTTTTCGTAACGGCCTTGAACTGAGTCAAACTTCAATAAATAAGCCAGGTTATTAATATCACCAAGATCGTTTATGGCGACAAGACGTAATTTTTTGTTCTGGAGAATGAGTTTTAAGGCTGAACGGCCAATACGGCCAAAGCCATTAATAGCGACATTGAGCATAAATTTGTGAAATTAAGATATTTTTATACTTAAATTATAGCAAATCTAAAGATTTTTGCCTAACAAAAACCGTCCCGCGGAACGGGACGGTAACGTCTCTTAATCTATTTTGTAAATTCTAAAGTTTCCCAGATTTGATCCATAATCTCTCGACCAGCCTCTGTGGCTAAATGAATATAATAGTATTTTCCATTAATATTAGCCGCCCAAACAGATTCACTTGTTATTGGCAACTCATATATCGTGGTTCCATCTGAAGACTTGGTAGAATAGGTGTCCCAATTATCATCTACACTCTTAGACACATATTGATCGTCAAAAACAATTTCTTTGTCAGATACTTCGATATAAATATCACCTTTTTCTCCTTGATTTATATCGTGGACTTTACCATCTGCAAAGATTCTAATAGCTTTAACTTTTGCAGGTACAGCCATGTTCGTTTGAGCATATGGATCATCAGCAAAAGTCCATTCTTTGGGGAAGAAAACTTTGACACCATATTTCTCAAAGGATCGCCAATCTGCTGTCGATATTTTTTCAGTTACAACTTGATTTGGACCATAAGCACTAGATACAACAGGAGTAGCGATCGTTTCAACATTATTTTCAACTTTGCTAGTCAAATACTGATGCGTGTCTACAATATATTGTCGCATAGACTGACTCATCAATCTAACCTCCATATAAAGAGCTACGAACAAACAACCAAAGGTAAAAAAAACGACCACAATTAAAACCGTGATCATAATAGAAAGCCCTTTAAAGTAATGCAATTCCGATTGAATATGTGCATCATCTTTTTTGACAAGAGTTTCTAATTCTTGAATGGGTGTTTCTTTTTTCTTTTTTGTTTTTGCGACTGCCATACTTTTTCTTTTTTGTTTTCTTGTTTTCTTGCTTTTTTGATTATAGTTTACTTATTTGTTTTTATTATAACACAAAACTTCTATTTCATGAAAATAATACTCTGAATAAAGTAATCCACTTCGTCCACAACATCATCAGGTAAATTAACTTTTATAAAAAAATCGTTTTCCGGATAAATCGCCACTAAGCGATTGGTAATTACTTTATCGACTGTTTTTACGTAACGATAAAGAACAAATCTTTGTTTTAAAATATTTTCGCGTACCTGGCAGCTGCGAATTTCCCCTAAATTATATGTTTTTAAGATCTCAAAAAGAGAATTCTGACACTCACCAAGCTTATTTTTGTTTGCTTCAGCGCCAAGATCGCTACTAGCAAACTTAGCATTAACAGCAACTTGCTGTAGCGCTTCGTCATAAGGTAACACGACAAAATCAAGATAGTCAGTATTTAATAAATTACTAAACTTACCTTCTAAAATTGTTGCTTTTTTATCTAATGACTCCACGCTTCTGAAATTTGCAGCTACTGTTCCCCAGCTAACTGGGCTCTTGAGTTGAAAACCAAAATCATTGTCTTGATATGGTTGCCAATTCTTGGTGGCTTCAGTAAATTTTATTGATTGCTGAACAAGTTTCTCGTCGGAAAGACTAATTTTGTCCATTTTAACATTTTGGGTTTTGACCTGATTGTAAAGATTGAAAACATTATTCTCAACGTTCTTCAAATCTTGATAAATATAGACAATAACAATAAAAAAAACAATGACGAGAATACTCAAAACCAAGATAAAGGTTCCTTTCAGAATTGTTTTGGTACTACGACGCATATTTTTTTTGTAAATCAGCCAAACTTCTTTTTAGAACAAATTCCACAGCTTGAACCAATTTTGTTTTTGCTTCAACAAACTGCGGTGCTAAATCGTGCTTAATTTCTTTTAACCTTTGGATCAAAGCAACTGAATCTGAAAAATCTAGCTTTTCCTTAGCTAAAACTAACTTGGTTTGCTGAGCCTCTGCTAGAAGTAATGCTTGAAAATCTTTCTTAAGATTCGCTAAAACCGCGGGGTCAGTACCCAAAATGTCTTGACTCGTCTCCAAACGTGCAAAAGAAAGAGAAAACCAGGTTGTACGCAATTTATTTTTCGCTTTTTGTTCTAATTCTGCTGAAGCATAATCTGCTGGCATCAAAAAAGAATCTGGCATGATTGAATACTCGTTTAGAAGTTCATTTATTTGATCAGCCAATTGTTCAATTTCTTCGCGACTAACTTCAATAGATGCGCTTCTTTTTTCTTCTAAAGGAGCCGTATTTGATCCAACTTGAGATTGTTGTTCTATCCGATTATCCTGTCCCATATATTTACAAACCAATCTTTATAACCCCAAATGTCACTCCCAGTAACAACAACCACCAAGAGCATCAAAAGAGAAAAACCAACTGTATGAATAACTTGTTCAACTTTTTGGTTAATGGCACGTCCACGAAGCTTTTCTATGATTAGGAAGAGTACTCGACCACCATCTAAAGCAGGTATGGGTAAAAAATTGATAATTGCTAAATTTAATGAAAGCATAGCAGTGAATTGAAGGATGTATACAAAACCCATACGAGCAATACGCCCAGTCATAACAGCAATACCAACTGGTCCAGCAACATCCACGCCCAAGGGTTGATGAATGACAGCATTCTTAATAACCATAGCCAAGCCAACAATAATTTGGATAAACATCAAATAGGTTCCCTTTAAACCCAACCAAACAGCTTCGTACCAAGGATAGGAAACAATGCCTGTCTTTGAAAGTGCAACTCCAATACCGGTAAGTCCTGTTTCTTTGAGGATCGTCGGTTTCAACGTGAATTCCTTTTTTACTCCCAATCGTTCATATTGGACTGTTATATCCTGCCCCGCCTTGCCTGCAATATATGTTTGGACATCTTTGACTTGCATTAATTGCTGATTATCAATTGCAATAAGAACATCACCCATCATAAAGCCAGCGTCAGCTGCTGGTGTTTTATCTAAAATAGACACAATTTGTATTTTTACATCACGGGCTGCGACGGCTGGACCATTTTCATCAATTGCTTGCGGCGCACCAAAACCATAGGCAAACATTAATAGAACTGCACATAAAACAACATTCATCGTTACCCCAGCGCTGAGGATAAGCGCACGCTTCCAAATTTTTTGATATGCAAAACTATCGGTTTCTTCTTTGCCTTCTCCATTTTCTCCTTTGATTTGTACAAAACCACCGAGCGGAATCCAATTCAATGAATAAATAGTATCCTGCTTCATGTCGAGTTCGTCTTCTTTTAGTTCTGGTTCTGTAGATCCCCAAAAAAAGCGCCACTTAGTATATGTTACGTATTCATCAATCTCGATTATTTTTTCTGTGATGGTTTCTTTGATTATTTCTGTATTGTCGCCAATTTGCAAATCATCTATTTTAACTGTTACTTTGTCTGATTCACCAATTTTTCTAAGTTTCTTTCCAGTTAACTTTTGAATACCACAAATGCGTGGTGGAAAACCAAAACCAAATTCATTGCATTTGACTCCCAATTTACGAGCAGTAAAAAAATGTCCACATTCGTGCACAAAAACCATTAAACCAAGTATGAGAAGAAAGATAACAAGAGTTAATAACATAAAATCTAAATTTCTATTTTGTTAATTTTAATTTTTTCTTTTAAAAATTGTTCTGCCAGAGTCTGGAAATTTTCTGACAAATCAGTGACAAAATATTCGACTTTCGATTCACTCTCAGAGCTTGAATATTCCGGATGTCGAACCAGATACGCCTTCAAAGAATCTGCGACAATCTCACCTGGATTCGGCACAAAACATTTAGCCGACATTTTGAGGCGAAACTTATCAATCAGCAGAGGATAATGTGTACAACCAAGGATCAAAGTGTCGATTGCCTTTTCTTTGAGTGCTTGCAAATATTTATCTAAAATTGAATCCATTTCGGCTGAATCTGCCCAGCCCTCCTCAATTAGGGGAACTAATAACGGAGTCTCTTGTTGGAACACTTCAATTTTAAAGGCTTGCCCCGCATTTAAAGGGGACACTTTATAGTGCGGGGACTCTTTTTGGTTATTTAATTCTACCACATAAGCACCTGAATTAACAGTACCTCGAGTACCAATAACCCCAATACGACCAGAACTTTTTTGCGCCATAAATTCAGCGACTGGACGTATCACACCTAGAATATTCAGATTATTCTCGACTGTGGATATTGTTGGCAAATATTCTTGTTGCAAACGACGTAATGCTTTGGCCGTGGCAGTATTACAGGCAAGGATAATCAGTCGACAACCTCGCTTGAATAAAAAATCACAAGCTTTCCGCGTCAAATCGTAAACAGCTTCGTCCGAACGATTGCCATAAGGCACATGCAAAGTGTCGCCCAGATAAATATAACTTTCATCAGGAAGTTGTTTCTTGATTTCTTTTAGGACAGTTAATCCGCCGAGACCTGAATCAAAGATGCCGATCATAGTTACTTGATTACATTTTTAGCCATTGCCAAAGTTGGCAATGGCGTTACAAAGTTTTCTTTTTTACCATATCATAATTTTCGCCTTTTTATTTTGATGGAAGATATTTACTTTTAGAGATAATTGATCGCTTTAAACGTTTTTCTAATTGTTTTCTGGCCCCTCCGGCAATATCTCCGCCAGCTTTGGCGTCAGCCTTCAATTTGGGAATTCCTTGCGAATCCTCGGTGCGATGGATCTCGGTGGTGGAACGCTCTCCAAGCATAGTAAAAATTAATTCAAAATCATCCATGTGGTCACGTAAATTCTCTCGTTTCAGTCCTTTTAACTTTTTATATTCATTGGGAGTGACGCCAAAAGAAGCCTTAGAAATTTCTGCGGTTAAAATTTCGTAATCCTTTTTCTCTTGCGCACCTCTTTTATCCCATTCACCCGTTAGTTCTTCGCGAATAGCAATACCACGCATTCGTTTTTCGATCCAAGACTCTGGATAACCTTTTAATTTATACAATACTCGTGTTCTTTTTGTTGCTAATTCTGGGTTTTCTATTTCTTGGATGCGTTCATAGCCTGTCTTCGCCAACCAACGTTTTAATGGCTCGACATTGGGAGATGGTATTGATTGAATAATTCGAAATAAAGTTTCAGTATCAGCACAGTCAGTCATATAATACTTGCCATCAATAGCCATTAATTCCAGTTGTCCGATTTTTTCGGACAACTCAAGATACCCTTCATTCGTCAATTTCTTCTTTAAGTCACTCCAATATTTTCTAGCCCTCTTGGTCCTAGTCAAAACCTCAATTACATCCACGATAGAAAACCACCATTCATCACGAAAAAAGATTTTTCGTATTTCCTTTCCCTTAAATAAAACGACTTTGACCATTTCCGTACTACTGTTTTGTTTGTTTTTCATATACATCCATTGTACTGAATAAAAAGAAAGACTGTCTAATCTAGGTAACAACTTAACTCAAAGCCTCCACATTCACATTATTGGCTGAATCCCAATCAACCTCTGGATAACGATGCAAGAGCTCATCCAAATATTTTCTGAGGGTTTGATATTGCTCCTGCGTTTTGGCTTCGTATTTTATTGTTAGATATGGACCATTTTGAGAATAACGAATGACGAACATGCTATCGGGCATATCGAGACGAACCCCATCGCCGGCACGTTCGTCGGATATGACTTCTGCTTGCGGAAAATCCACACGCAAAACTTCGCTAATCACGTCCATCAGTGCAACCTTTTTATCATCCGCACAAAAAACTTTTATCTCTGGACTAGAAATATATTGCGGTAATTTTTGCAAAGCTTCATTTAGGGTTTGATTCGAATCTGAAAGATATTTGAGAAGACGCAACGCTGCATACAAACCATCATCATGATTATAAAAATCTTTTGAGAAAAAGAAATGTCCGGAGAGTTCACCAATAAAAGCAGCACCAACTTCCTGATTTTTCTTTTTAAGAAATGAATGACCTGTACGCCACATAAAGGGCACGCCACCATTTAACAAAATTGTTTCTGGAACAACTTTTGAACAAAGAGTATTAAACATTATTTTGGAACCTGGATGTTCTTTCAACACCGAAACCGCAAACAACGCCACCAAAACATCATTCCAAATAATCGTGCCTTTGTTATCGACAATACCAATGCGATCGCCATCAGCATCATAAGAAAAGCCGACATCAGCCCCCACCTTCAAAACCTCTTCTCGCAAGCGGTTGGCCACAATACTTTCGGTTGGATCAGGCGTACCAAGAGGAAAAGTTGGATCAATCTTACAATTACTTTCGATTACTTCGCAACCAGCTTGACGGAAAAAAGCTGGTGCGATTACACCGGCAGTGGAGCAACTTGGATCGATAACAACCTTAAATTTTTTATTCAATGGCAACCGAGCCACAATATCTGAATAATACGCGGCTAAAATGTCCTGCGTCTCAATCTTTCCAGGTTCGGAAGATAAATCATAATCTTCAGCTTCAACCATTTCGCGAAGTTTTTGAATTCCCTCACTAACCAAAGTCTCTGAATAATTAATGGCAAACTTAAAACCATTATACTGAGCCGGGTTATGAGAGGCTGTGACAAAAGCACCACCCGGAACCTTCAAATAATATTGGGCCCAATAGAAAACACCAACCAAACATAGTCCCATATCAATCACATCAACGCCGACCTGATTATATCCACGTGCTAAAGCTTCAGAATACTCTTGACTAGTAGCACGTGAATCGCGTCCGATTAATGCTTTTGCAATTCCAGCTCGTTTCATCATGGTCCCATGGGCGCGACCCAAATGCTCTACAATTTCCGGAGTTAAATCTTCATTCACAATTCCGCGCAGATCATAACCACGGAACATAAATTTGTTTACTTGAGGCATAAAATTTACTATTTAATTGTTCAAAATGTTGTAGATGTTCAAATTGTTGATTGTATAGAAATGAATGAAAGTAAAAGAAATGAGTGCTTAAAGTTTATACTACCAGTAAAATTGCGCAACTTCTTTGACGTTAGAGCAGATATATTATACAATAATTAGAGAAAATTAACGAAAATTTCGTCAAAAAACGAAATGTTTTTCGCTATTTAGCTTATATATGGCTACACAAGATCCAAATCAAGATCAAGACGCAGAGGAACCAGAAAAACAAGAAGACCCAAAGCTTGAAAACATGGACAAACTTACTGATGATGTTGAAAAGAGTCTCGGTTCTGATATAAAAAGAATTCTTCAAGACAAAAAACAAAAAGCACAACAAGGACAAAGGCTTAAAAGTGCTAATATTGATTTTGAGGTTGATACTGTAACCCCAACATCTAAAGCTAATCCTAAAACTGGTGAAGATAAAGAAGACCATAAGGATGCAACAAAAGAATCAGATTCAGGCCCCCAACCTCAAGCCGACAAATCTGCACCACAAGCAACAGAAAGTAAAAAAACCGAACCAACTGAAGACGATGAAAACATCCCTACTATCGATAGCGACGCACCACCTATATACGACCATCCTCAGGGCGGGACTGGAAAGCAAGAAACACCGTCTGTTGATGAACCACAAGATAGTGAAGGAGATTTCCCCACCGTCGATAGTGACGCTCCTCCAATATACGACTTTCCTCAAGACGGAAACGTAGAAGGTGGCGACGGAGAAGTTGTTGAAGGAGAAGAAGATGCCGGGGACAATCCACTAGACGCGACCAAACAAGGTCGCGGAGCCACTGCTACTGGAGAAAATCCACCAGGTGGTGACGCTGGAGATATGGGCGATAAATCAGTTATAGATGCCCATAATGAGGATAAGTTAGCCGAAAAACCAGATCTGCGTGATGAAGAAACCAAACAACTAGAAAAAGCGCATCTCAATGAATTAAAGCCAGGAAATAAGCCGGATGATAATAAGTATAAATCACCTGGAGTTCTGAACCCTAGCGATTTAGCTAATGACATGTCCGGCGGCGGAAACACCCCCAAACCCAATGCAATGGGAGGTGGTAAACCAGGTCAGGGCAAGGATTTCCAACCAGGGGGAGGACAAGTTCCACCACCAGAAGGAGAACCAGGAAAACCAACTGCACCGGAAGCTGAAGGCGACGGTAGTGCCGAAAAAAAACCTGGTGGCATGGCCCAAGGAGCCATGGACAAAGGACGTCAAGCCGCTGATGCTGTAAAAGCAGAAGTTGCTGCAGTTAAAAAGGCAGCCCAAAACGTCAAAGATAAACTTGGCGCTCCTGGACGAAAGTTAGCCGAAGCAAAAGAAGCTATCAGCGACTTCATGGATGACATGAACCCCATTAAAAAGCTTAAAAAACTTTTTAAAAGTGTTTCTGTACCCCAATTAGTAGGTGGTTTAGTAAGAGTCTATTTAACTGCTCAAGGCATGGGCACTTTTGTGAGTATGTTAGACAAAATGCTTAAGGAAGAAAACACCAATAAACTATATACTTGTTGTCTTTGCTCAAGTTGTTGCTGTGCCTGCCTTTTTCCCTTTCTCCCTTTAATTATTGCCATTCTTGCCATTGCAGCTGCAGCATAATAACCGACATTGAATTCAAAAAATTAAATATTAAAAATAAATATGCTTAATCTCCAAAATGTTAATTGGAAAAAACTCGCACTTGTAGTAATTTTTATTGTCATTGTGCTTGTCGTTGGTTATTTAATGTATACACTCTTTTTTAAAGGACCCACACCAATTACAGAAGAAAAAGGAAAGGCGGGAGAAATTGGACAATTACCCGGCGCTGAAAAAGGTCTTCAACCTGGCGTTGTGACTCCAGGGGAAGAAGGTGGAGCCAAATTACCTACAGAAAAAATTACTAAAATTGAAGCTGTAAAAACATCTGCCCCAGATGCAACCGCCCAAGGTGGCATTACAAAAGTTTATGATCTTGATTATGAAAAAAACTCTTCTTTCACGCTTGACGCGACTGGTAACAATATTGTGAGCTATCAAAAAGAAACTGGTCTTTTTTATAAAATAAATCCTGATGGTACTAGAGAAAAATTATCTGAGCGTGTTTATAAAGATGTTGAAGAGGTTGCCTGGGCACCAGGCGCGGATAAAGCAATTTTAGAATTTCCAGACGGCAGCAACATTCTTTTTGATATTAAAAGTGACAAACAAATTTCCTTGCCCAAAGATTGGACTGAATTTGATTTTAATGGAACTGGAGATAAAATTGGCTTTAAGGATATGAATCCCAACCCCGATTTACAATGGGTCGCTATGGCTAACCCGGATGGTTCGGGGCAAAAATATTTGGAACCACTCGGCACCAAGGCCAAACAATTTGAAGTGGATTGGTCACCGGCCGGAGATAAAGTAGCTCAGTACAATCCGGGTGGTTCTGCCGCCACCAGTCGACTTTTATTTGTAGGTTTAAATGGCGAAAATTTCCGCGACATTGATATGCGCGGCTATGGCGTAGAAACAAAATGGACCCCTGACGGTACACGCGTTTTGTACAGCGCCCATGCTATTAGCACTGATCACAAACCTCTCTTACACATTGTTAACGCTTCGGGTGACACTATTGGCTACGATCACCAAGATATCAACTTAAACACTTGGCCAGAGAAATGCACCTTTGCGGACACTGATACTGTTTATTGCGCTGTGCCAAAAGAACTTCCTTACGGCGCCGATTTCGCCCCAGAAGTTGCTGATACCATACCCGACTATATTTATAAAATTAATTTAAAAACCGGATCCAAAAGTTTTGTAGCTGAACCAGAACTTGATTATACAATTGATTTCATGCAAATTTCTGAAGATGGAACAAACCTATTCTTCACTGACAAATTATCTGGCAACATTCACACCATTAAATTAAAATAAAATATTCATGGCTTCAAAAAACAAAATATTTTTATTATTAACTCTGTTTTTATTTTTCCCGCCAGCCAGCTTTGCAGCAGTTATCCCCTTCGGACAACCCTGCGCCACTGGTGATTACTGCACCAATGGTTTTTGCGAACAAAGTACCCTCTCGATACCTCAAAATAAATTTTGTGTTTGTGCCAGCGATAGCCAATGCGAGACTCAATTTACCAAAAGTTCTCCGCAAGAAACTTGGACCTGCAAACCTGGAGAAGATAAAACTAAAAACTTACACTACTGCGTTAGTACGACTCGAGGCACGCAAGAGCCAATCCCAGCTGGTGCCGCTCCGACTGCCACACCCCCAGAAGCTACTGGCACAACCGAAAAAAAAGAAAAACTGACACCACCAGTGGTTTCTGTTCCTATACCAGGTCTAGCCGCTTTTTCAGAGATTGAATATACACAAGGAGAAAAGGTTGATGTCCCTTATATTGCTCAATACATCGTGGCTATTTATAAATATGGTTTAGTTATTGGTGCACTATTGGCTGTTGTGATGATAATGATAGGCGGAATTATTTACTTGACAGCCGCAGGAGCACAAGGACTTATTGGAACTGGCAAAACTCTCATCTATGGGGCAATAAGTGGACTTGTACTTTTACTTGGATCTTACCTCTTACTCATGACCATAAATCCCAACCTTGTTAATCCACAGGCAATTTCACTGGACACAATAAAAGGATTAAACATTGAACCAGGAAATGAGACTTCAGAAATAGTTTATGAATCAATACAAAAATTGCCACCAAGTCAGCAATCACAAGGTATGAATTGTTATTTTAGCGAATTTGGACAAGATAAAGCAGCCGTAAGCTCACAAATAACCCAGGTCACTATCCTTGGTCACAAATATAGTGTGCACAAAAAAATGGCTCCCGCTATGCAGGCAGCAGCACAAGAAATAACTGCGTTGAATTCTCCGTATCTTGTAAAAAATGATGGGGGGTCAGGTGCGTTTAACTGGCGTCAAAATGTTAATAATCCAACTCAACTAAGCTTACATTCATTTGGTATTGCTTTTGATATAAACCCTTCAAAAAACCCAAATTACAAACGCCCTGAAGCATGCAAGCCCAATCAACCCTGCCCAGCATGTAATAGCGATATTCCAAAAGAAATAATCGATATCCTGAAAAAGAATGGTTTCCGTTGGGGTGGAGACTACAAATCCGTTTGCGATGCCATGCATTTTGAATGGTTAGGACCATGTGCAAAATAATTTAATAGTACTAAAATGATTTCAAAAGTAAAAACAAATTCACTTCTTCTTACAATACTTTTCTGTTTCTTATTTTTCCCTCTCGTTACTTTTGCGGCAGTTATACCTTTTGGCCAACCCTGCGCAACAGGTGACTACTGCACCAACGGTGTTTGTGAACAAAGCACCCTCACTGTACCTCAAAATAAATTTTGTGTTTGTGCAAGTGATAGTCAATGCGAAACTCAATTTACCAAGAGTACTACGCAAGAAACCTGGACCTGCAAACCTGGAGAAGATAAAACGAAAGGCTTACATTATTGTCTCAGCACTACTAGAGGAACAAAAGATCCTATACCAGCTACTTCCGCTCCAGCGCCAGAAACAGCACCAGCAGCTGCAGGCTCTTCTGAAGAAAAAATAAAACTGACAGCACCACTCATATCAATACCTATACCTGGACTGCCTAGTTTTGCTGAGCTAGAAGTCTCGCCAGGAGAAACAGTTAATGTGCCGTACATAGCAGAATATGTTATTGCGATTTACAAATATGGTTTAACCTTAGCTTCTATTTTAGCGGTCGTGATGATTATGATCGGTGGCGCCATGTATATCATCTCGAGTGCAGATCCTGGCAAAGTAGCGCTAGCCAAACAATTGATCTTTGGCTCCATCACTGGTATAACTGTCTTACTCTGTTCATATTTAATGCTTAAAGTTATCAACCCCAACTTAGTAAATCTTGCGCCGATCTCTGTTGAAACAGTAAAAAAAGATATCCAATATCTTGGCCCAGAGGCATATGAAGCCATTACTGGAACCACACTGCTTCCCACCGGGGAATATCAAATAATGGCCGTGGCAGCTGGTCGTGTAGTTGGTTTTACTGACGATTGCATAATGGTTAGTCTCTTAAAACAAGAATCCGGTGGTAGACCAGACGCTATTGGTCATGACGAAAATGTCCACTGGAATATTCCGTCTCGTCGAGCTTTTCTGAAAAGTGGGGTAAAATATTCAGGGGCTACTTTTCCGGCTATAGCCAACATCGACACTAAAAGTGCTGACCAAAAAATCATTAAAAATGATGACCCCACAAAAGATATAGAACATTTAGATTGGCGCTTTTCGCACGGCTTGGGCTTAACACAAATTACAATTTTCCCAACCGAAAAATGTAATGGCGGAGTTGGTAAAAAAAATCCCTTTACTGGAGTTTGTTACACTCCGGCCCAACTACTCCAAGCACAAAACAGCCTTGATTACGGTGCCGCTCTACTTAAATCCCTCTATGTTCAAGCTGGGAAAAAGGGCATGACTGGCGAAGATCAAATCTTAGGCGCTTTCCTAGGATATAATGCTGGTGGTGGAAATATGAAAAAAGAAAGCTTAACTACACACCATTATCCAGTAAGTGTTAAAAAGCTTCTTGACGCCTGCCACGCTCAAAACCCTTAATACAAAACATGGACAAAAATAAAACAATTTTCACCTGCTCCAAATGCGATGCGCAATTCCCCAAGTGGTCTGGACGATGTTCAGAGTGCGGAGCTTGGGGTACAGTTGTAGAAGGCGCTCCAACGCCTAAAAACAGCCACAAGAGCTCGCCTCTACCCAAGTTTAACCAGGATAAGCTGATTGATTTTAATCAGATAGATTCGCGTCATTTTGAAAGATTGACTTTAGCGTCGAACGAAATAAATCAAATCTTTGGTGGGGGCATAGTCAAAGGCAGCTTGACCTTGATTGGTGGCGAACCAGGAATTGGTAAATCAACTTTATCATTGCAGATATTACGCGAACTTGAAACAAAGAATGCTCCATTACTTTATGTTTCGGGTGAAGAATCTGCAGAACAGATCAAATTAAGAATTGACCGACTTGGATACAAACCTCAAAATTTAAAATTCCTTTCCGAAACTAATGTCGAGACCATCATTTCCGCAATTGCTGACCTCAAACCTCAAATAACCATTATTGATTCTATTCAAACTCTTTATTCATCTGATGTTGAGAGTGAAAGTGGCAACATCAATCAAATCCGTGCCTGTACGGTCAAACTTGTGGAAGTGGCTAAGTCAACGCATGTGCCGATTATTATTACTGGGCATGTGACAAAGGATGGAACCATGGCTGGACCAAAAACCTTGGAACATCTAGTGGACGTAGTAATGTATTTAGAAGGTGATAAATATCATGAATATCGCCTCCTTCGTTGTTCCAAAAACAGATTTGGATCGACTAATGAAGTTGCTGTGCTGGAGATGACACAAAAAGGCTTGGAAGAAGTTAAAAATCCAACGACGATATTTTTGCAACAAATGGAAAGCAATACCGCCGGTACTGTCATCAGTTGCTTTATGGAAGGCACTCGCGCATTCCTCGTTGAAGTCCAAGCGCTGGTGACGCCAACGATCTTTGGATTCCCTCAGCGCAAAACTTCTGGCTACGACAGCAATCGTTTACAAATGATTACAGCGGTTTTGTTTAAACGAGCCAAGTTGAATTTACAAAATCAAGATATTCACCTAAATATAGTTGGCGGTGTCAAAATAACTGAGCCTGCCATTGATTTAGCCGTCGCCCTCGCCATTTATTCGGCTTTTAAAAACAAACCAATCAAATCAACCCAAGTTGTTTTTGGAGAGTTGGGCCTCGGCGGCGAAATTCGTCCAGTTCCACAACTTGATAAACGTCTAAAAGCAGCAGAGAAACTGGGCTTCGAATCAGTCCTTATTCCAAATCAGAAGAATGAGACAAAAACGAGGTTAAATTGTCAAATAATAAAAAATATTAGTGAGATAGAAAAGATATAAAAAAACCGCTCATGATTCGAACGACTTTTTTAAAAACAAACTTTTATTCGAAATGCATGGCCAGTTTTAGTTGTTTTATCTTATTTAGTAAAGACTGACTTATCTCCTTTTTTTCAATTAAAGTTTTAGCCTCAAGCTGAACTTTTTTTAATAATTCAACATCAGTGAGGCTAGCAATTTTCAAATCTGGCAAACCAGATTGACGCACACCACAGACTTCACCTGGGCCACGAAGTTCAAGATCTTTTTCCGCTAGTTTAAAACCATCTGAGCAACTCTCGAGATATTTCAGTCTTTTCTGAGTCAACTCAGACCAATTATCAGAAAACAAAAAGCAATATGATTGATGCTCACCACGTCCAACTCTACCGCGGAATTGATGCAGTTGTGCGAGACCAAAACGGTCAGCACCTTCTATCATCATAATGGTAGCGTTCGGCACGTCGATACCGACTTCGATAACAGAAGTAGAAACTAAAATGCTAAATTCTTTATTTAAAAATTTTTGCATGACTTCTTCTTTTTCTTTTGATTTTAGTCGTCCATGCATTAAACCGATTTTTATCTCTGGGAAAATACGTTGATCCAATTTCTCGAATTCCTGTTTAACTGATTTGTAGCCAAATTTATCGGACGGATCAATTAACGGACAGATGACGAAAACCTGACGTCCACTTTTAACTTGCTCTTCAATAAAATTATAAGCATCTTGTCTTTGTGCTTCGCCAACTAACTTCGTCACTATTGTTTTACGATTCGGCGGTAGATGTTTAATGATCGATAAGTCCAAATCTCCGTAAAGCGCGAGGACGAGCGACCGCGGAATGGGCGTTGCAGTCATAGAAAGGAAGTGCGGAGTCAATCCTTTGTTATCACGAAGCATTAACGATTTACGTTGGTGGACACCAAAGCGATGCTGTTCGTCGACAACAACGAGAGCCAGATCTTTTACTTGAACGGAATCTTGAATCACTGCGTGCGTTCCGATGATTAAATCTGCTTCGCCGAAATTAATTTTGCTTAATATTTCGACTTTACTCAGTTTCTCTCCATCGATTTCTCGTTTATTACCAGTGAGAAGTACGATTCTAAATTTCTGTTTTAAGAATAACTTTCGCATTGTCTTATAATGTTGCTCGGCGAGTATCTCTGTCGGTGCCATAAGAATTGCTTTGTACCCATTTGCTAAAACATTGAGCAAAGCTAAGGCGACGACAATGGTTTTTCCTGAACCGACATCACCTTCAAGCAAGCGATTCATTAATTTCGGTTTCTCGAGATCCTGGATAATTTCCCAAGAACATTTTTTTTGATCGTCCGTCAATTTGAATGGCAACTCGGCGACAAAATCCTTAGTCAGTTTTTCGATGAAAGCAACAGGCAAACCAGCGCTGTTGTCCATTTCTTTCTTCGACAAAAGGATTGCGAGTTGGACTAAAAAAAGTTCCTCAAATTGAAAACGCTCACGCGACTTTTTTGCCAACTTATCATTATCAGGAAAATGAATATTCTTTAAAGCAACACTGAGAGTTGGGAAAGCATACTTCTTAATAATTTCTGACGGCAGATATTCTTCGAGGCTATCAAATATCGGTACTGTCAAACTTAATAAGAAACGAATTTGTTTTTGAGTCACACCATTCGTCGCATGATAGACTGGAACAAGTCGAGCTGTGTGAATAGTTTCTCCTGGTTTTCTGGCAAAAGTAATTTTTTCATAATCAGGACTGACCATTTGGGTGCCAGTCTCGTCGACTTTGCCGGAAAGATAAATCTCATCTCCAGTTTTTAAGGCTTTAATTAAAAATGGTTGGTTGAACCAAACAACTTTTAGAACCCCAGAATCATCACCTATCAAAGCCTCTGTCACATTTGTTCTTTTACGAAAAGAGCGTCGATTGGCAATCAACTGAATTTTACCGTGTATCGAGACAGCTTCATTCGGTTGCAAATCAACAATATTTTTTACTGAACTATAATCTTCGTATCTAAATGGAAAATAAAAAATAAGATCAGCGACAGTGTTAATGTCCAATAATTTTAAGCGCGCCGCCGTTGTCTTGCCGACGCGCGATAATTCGCTGATGGGTGTGTCGAGTTGCATATACTTTATTTTAGCATAAAGTTACGAATTACCACTTGTCATGGTGAGGTGCGCTTCCGGATTTCATAAAAGTGAAGCCTCGAACCATGACGCAATTAAAAAACCCCGAGCAGTAGACTGCAAGGGGCTTTTGGCGGACTTGTGTGTCCGCCTAGAACAGAGGGACTGATGTCATCAGGCGCAGATGCCGATCGGGATACCCTGGTCGTTGTAGATGTACAGCTTGATCTGAGGGATGCCAGGACGCCCCTTCCGAGCGCAACGTTGCGCTGACGGGACGTCGTCGACGACGTTAGAGTCATGAGACGGAATTCGCACATAACGGCCCTCGGTTTGCCTTTCCCTTGGTTTTTCTGGCGCTGCTGCACCGGCAAATATAGCTCGTGCTCTTTCCGCCCGTCTATCCGCCGCTTCCCCGGGTAATGGATCATACTGCATTCTCAAGTCCTCCGTTAGCACTGCACCTTAATTTAAGGTTATCATCTTTCCTTTTTTTGTCAACCCGGAATACAAAAAAAGAAGTCCTTTTAGACTCCTCTGTTACATAGCTCACTATTAAAAACAAATTATCTATTATGATCTACTTTATTATCATTTAACACTCCAACAGCTCTCGAAAGCCGTTTATATTCTGCATTCAATCTTTCATATTCCGCAGCAGAAATATTTGTTTCATCTTTTAAACTATTTCGCTTTGCGATAATCAGTTTTAACGCCAATCTCGCAGGTTCTCGTATTGGATGACTTTGAGCTTCTGCCAACGTTAAATCAATAATAGATAATAACTCTAGTAAAGAATGTTCCGACTCAAACGACGCAATCATAGCTTCGAATTCTGCAATTTCTGGACCACATTCACGTAAATTTTCTGGAGCAATTGTTGTTTCAGAATAAACACTCAACCAATAGGCTTCATATTCTGCCTTTTCTGCTTTTAACTTTTGTTCTTCAGATGTCAGTTCGTTCTGTAATTCCTTCATAAACTTATTATATGCACTCAATTGTCTATTGAATGGCTTGCCATAAAGTCATGCGAAGCATGTACTTTGGACTAGATTGAATGGCTTGCCATAAAGTCATGCGAAGCGTGTACTTTGGACTAGATTGAATGGCTTGCCATAAAGTCACGCGTAGCGTGTACTTTGGACTAGATTGAATGGCTTGCCATAAAGTCACGCGTAGCTGAATGGCTTGCCATAAAGTCACGCGTAGCGTGTACTTTGGACTAGATTGAATGGCTTGCCATAAAGTCACGCGTAGCGTGTACTTTATGGTGCCCCCGCCAAGAATCGAACTTGGATCACAAGGTCCGCAACCTTGCGTTCTATCCGTTGAACTACGAGGACCCCGAAGTAGAAGCTACGCTTCACTTCGGGGCAAGCCCAGAGTGAAACATATCCTTACTTTTTTGCTTTCTTGTTTACCCTGCACTTTAAGGGAACACTTAATAGTGCGGGGCTTTTTTGATTAAACCTCAACTAATCCTTTAATGGATGTTGATCATTCTTGAAAAAGTTTCATTAAAATCTTCGACATCTTTTTCATAATTTTCTGTTATATAATTCAATAACATTTCACGAACTTTGATAGGATTAACGTCATTCAACGGGATCGGCATATTATTGCGTACTGAGGTTTTGAAATTCAGATATAAATATTTAACATCTGGTGGTTCATAAATGATCCAAAAACTCTTTAGCACTTTATAGGGATAATAGGTTTTATCAAGAATAACACCATCTTCACCAATCACAACTGGAACTTGTCTGGCTGGCTGGTATGTCTGGAAAACAATGATAAACACACCCAGGACCAAAATCACAGCAAACAATATATTCATGGTCCAAATCGCATAGAGAAGCGCTAACCCCACCAAAACACCAACTACAAGATACCAAGTCTTTCCACGTTTGCGTTGAATATACTCGGGGAAAGTCCATTCTATTAAAACTGATCCAATGTTCTCTGGTATCTGTGGCGATACAAGTGCCTTTAAAAAAGTTTTCATATTTTTTGTTTATTTTTGTGAGGTAGTCTTCCTCAAAGAGAATTGATCAGCAATTGCAGTAATTATAGTGTTTTTTATGAGATTTGTCCAGTTCGGAAATTAAGAGTCCTTCAAAGATTCTTCCACTGATAAATTAGCATGTTTTAAGTGATTAATTACAGCTTTGATTTCTCCATAGTTAACGTTCTCTCCTAACGCGTCTTTCAAAGTTCCCAAAGGATAATCACCATATTTCTTAATAACCTCGATAATTTGAGGGATCTTTTCAGCTCGAACAAGATCCGTTACTTTTAATTGACCGCTTTGCACATAAAATGCCAAATGACCTTCTATCGTCGAAGGAGCAAACCCACGAATCTCGGCAATCTCGGCAATTGTTTTGCCTTCTTTAAATAAATTATATGAAAGAGCTTTAGTTTCATTCTCAACTTCTTGATTCACTTTTACAGGACGAACGTGCTTTGCAATTTTATCAGCGATTTTGGACGCTAATTGCTTCTTTGCGCAATATGCAATTACAGCAGCTAGAAATGACTGGCCATATTTATTTAACTTAACCTCTCCGAAACCAACGATTTGACTAATCTCCGCTTTACTTTGAGGTAAATATGTTGCCAATTCCAATAACGTCGCGTCAGAGAAAATAATATAAGCCGGAACATTTTCTTGTTGTGCGATATTATTGCGAACAATTTTAAGTTCGTCAAACAGTTCTTTTTCAAAAGGCTTTTCTGAAAATGATTTTTCTCTTTTAAAACTATTTTTAACCAAGAGAACCCGTTCTTTACCTCCAAGCACTGCCAAACCTTTTTCAGTCACAGATAGAACTGGATATTCGCTACCAATTTGTTTAAGAAATCCAAACGAAATCAAATCTTGAAAATATTTATACCATTCATCTTGGGATATATCCTTGCCAATGCCGTAGACACTTAGAGATTTGTGTGCTGATTTTATTTTAATTGATTTTGAACCACGCAAAACATTAATGACATAATTTAAGCCATATCTATTCTCGAGTCGCGCAACTGCAGAAAGTGCTTTTTGAGCAATAGTAGTACCATCAAATTTTTCTTGAGTATTGAGACAAATATCACAACTATCGCAACTCTCAGAAGTTTCCTCACCAAAATAATTCAAGATGCTTTTACGACGGCAATTATTCGCTTCACATAAAGCCGACATCTGAGCCAATTTTTGGAGCATGATGCGTGTTTGTTCCGGATTCCCCTCTACCATAGCAAAATTTTTAAGCTTGATTACATCGCCACCACTATAATATAATATGGCATCACTTTTTAAACCATCACGGCCGGCACGACCGGTTTCTTGATAATAACTTTCAATGTTTTTTGGCAAATCAGTGTGAATCACAAAACGCACATTTGATTTATTAATCCCCATGCCAAAAGCGATTGTAGCCACTACAATCTTGACCTCGTCTCTGGAGAAAAGATCTTGATTCGTTTTACGTGCTTCGGTCGTCATCCCAGCGTGGTATGACACAGCCGAAAAACCATCTAGTCTGAGCTTCTCGACCAAAGATTCAGTGGAATTACGCGACAAAGCATAGATTATTCCCGAGTCATCACGATGTTCGCTTAAATAATCTACAAGTTGATCATACATCCCGCGCTTAGGAAGAATTGTGTAATGAATATTCGGTCGGTTAAAACTGGAAATGAAGGTTTGTGCATTCTTGAGTTGCAATTTATCAAGGATGTCATCACGAGTAAGTTTATCGGCCGTGGCAGTCAAGGCGATAATTGGAACTGCTGAAAATTCTTTTTTTAATGCCGAGAGCAATCTATACTCAGGACGGAAATCATGCCCCCAATGAGAGATACAATGAGCTTCATCAATAGCAAATAGAGAAATGTCTAAAGTTTTTAAAAAATTCAAAAATTGATCACCTCCATTAAATAACCTTTCAGGTGCGATATATAAAAGTTTTAAATTACCCTGCCGGAGCTCATCGTAAACTGACGAGGATTCGGACGCACTGAGTGATGAATTTAAAAATTCAGCTTTAATACCATTTATTTTAAGCGCATCAACTTGATCTTTCATTAAAGCAATAAGCGGAGAAATAACGACTGTCAAACCCGAAAGAATTAACGCTGGAATTTGGTAGCAAAGTGATTTTCCCCCTCCGGTTGGCATCAAAACAAAAGCATCTTGCTTATTTAAAACTGTCTCGATAATCTGTTCTTGATTAAAACGAAAAGCCTCGTAACCAAACTTATCCTTTAGGATTTGTAGCGCTGTAGCCATAAAAAAAAGACAATTACTTAATAATTATCTAATTATACTTCATCTTGCATTATAACAACAAAAGAAGGTGAACACCATTGACAAAACCAATATAATCATATATAATCGCATATAGTTAATATATAAGATAAAAATATGTCTAAATTTAGTAAAAGATTGTCATTTTCGCCGAAAATTACCCACAGAATCTATGGGCTAATTTCACAAATTGACGAATTAAAAGGCCAATGGAAAATGGGGACTAATTTGTCACCTCAAACTTTGGGTATGCTGAAAAGGTCAGTAATTGTTACTTCTTCAGGTGCATCTACCCGTATTGAGGGTGCACGGTTGACTGATGAACAAGTTGCAAAACTATTGAAAGGATTGAAAATTAAAAAATTAATCACTCGCGACGAACAAGAAGTGGCCGGCTATGCTGAACTGCTAACTAATGTTTTTGATTCATATAATAAATTGGTATTATCTGAAAGTACTGTTAAACATTTTCATAGTGAGCTTTTAAAATATTCAGAAAAAGACACTCGTCATCGCGGTGAGTACAAACTTGGAAGTAACCGCGTGGAAGCCAAAGATGAGGGGGGCAATCTGATTGGCGTTTTATTTGACCCCACTCCGCCACATTTGGTTGGTAAAGAAATGAATGAGCTGTTAGAAGCCGCACAGGATCTTTTGGATAGAAAAGAAATCCATCCGCTGATCATCATTGGTAATTTTATTTTTGAATTTTTGTCCATCCACCCATTCCAAGACGGTAATGGTCGTACCTCTCGTGTACTTACTAATTTGCTACTCCTCAAAAACGGTTATGAATATGTGCCGTATGTTTCGCATGAAAAATTGATTGAGGATAATAAAAATGAATACTACATTGCCCTAAATAAGTCGCAAAAAACTTGGAAAACAAATAAGGAAGATATTAGTCCGTGGCTATTGTTTTTTTTAAGCATTTTATTAAAACAAACACACATAGCTATTGGGTTATTATCTAAAGAATCAATTGAAAATTTGTTATCAGAAAAGCAATTAGCCGTATGGCACTATATGAGTGGACACGAAATCAGCACCCCTAAAGAATTGCGAGGTAAACTTAAAATTGCCGGCCCAACGGTCGTACAAATATTAAATAAATTATTGGAAATGAAAAAAATAGAACGAATCGGAAGGGGGCGGGCGACGAGGTATAAATTAGTAAAATAACTTGTGTCAATTTTAACTCCTCAAGAAAAAGTTTATTTATTTAAATCCCTCTTTCGCGGACGTGAGGATGTTTTTGCCGTACGCTGGGAGAAAAAAGACGGCTCGACTTCTGGCTATACACCAGTTTGTTTGAATGAATGG
>Ga0075925_129_pt1 | contig 11804 bp, 10 predicted proteins | sample RifGroA2_FD_67905 | JGI IMG/M metagenome (GOLD analysis project Ga0075925, IMG submission 67905) | Parcubacteria bacterium GW2011_GWA2_40_23
CATGCTCAACTTGTGTGGCAATTTTTTGGCTGAGTGTAATCGTTGCCGGGCCACTGATTCCGTCTGCTGTGAACATGATATCGCCAGTGACTTTAGCAATTATTTTTTTATTCAAACTTGCTTGCAACAAAACTTGCTTAATGGCAACCCCTTCTATCGTATTAATATGCTGATCATTCAAAATCAGCGGCGTCAAAGCAGGCAAGAGTGGTGTAATTGTGTGACCGAGCGACTCGGCGTAGTCATATCCATCGCCCGTTGAACCGGTAAGCGGATACGATTTACCACCACAGCAAAGAATAAATTTTTTGGCTTGAATTTTTTCTTTATTTTCTAAAGTGATTGAGTCGATCAGACCTTCTTTTAAATTTATTTTGCTAACAGGAGATTTAAACTTTATTTCGACTTTGAGTTTTTTCATTTCTTTCGTCAAAGCAGAGAGCACATCGCGTCCATCATCACTCTGGGGAAAAACTTTATTATCATTTTCGACTTTGAGCGGTATTTTTAAGTCCTCGAAAAATTTCCAAGTTGATTCTAGTCCAAATTGACTGAGCGCTGAGAATAAAAATTTGCCATTTGGTCCAAATTCTTCAATAAAAGATCGGGTATCGGGTGCTTTGTTCATTAAATTGCAACGTCCGTTGCCGGCGAGGAGGAGTTTAACGCCGAGTCGATCGTTTTTTTCTATCAAAATAACCTTTGCCCCGTTTTTAGCAGAACTTATGCCCGCCATTATGCCGGCTGGGCCACCTCCGATGATTGCGACGTCGTATTTCATATAATTACTAATTACGAATCAGCTACGAATCTACGAATAGTTACAAGTTAATAATTAACTCCGGCATGTATCATGAAACATGCATCACGATTCTGCTACATGATATGTGATCCATGACAAATCCTAAACTTTGACCAGATCTATAATCTTATACTCAATTTCTGGTCGCCCGCTCCAGTCGCTTTTGTTTATCTCACAAATTATATCAAGTTTATCGCCAACTGCAATCTTATCAACATATGAGGCGCCATTGCCAAATTTCATCATTTTATAAACTTGTGGCGAATTTTGTTTAACCATGAGCCGTAAATGCTTTCCTTCAACTCCAATATACTCAGTGGCAATGACTTGAGCATTACGGATTAGAAACCTGGGCTTTACATTCCCCTCCCCAAAAGGTTCTAAAATTTCTAACTGATCATAAAAACCCAAATTAATTTCACCCAAATTAATTTCCGCATCAACATCAACAAAAGGTTTCAAATCTAAATCCTTAAATTCAGCAGTAGCATGCGCCCCTAAAGAAATTTTGAATTCTTCTAAAATTTCTTGTCTGATTAAAGTAAAACCACAAGCTTGACTGTGCCCACCAAAACGCGCAAACATATGACTCATTTGAGTCAACGCATCAGTAATATTATAACCTTCGATACTGCGACCCGAACCAACAATTTGAGCATCGACGGTGGTCATGGCCACGACTGGACGATAAAACTCGTCTGACAACTTCCCCGCTATTAAACCAATCACACCAGCCGGCCAAGTTGGATCAAACGCAAATAAAATGTTTTTCTGTTCCTGAAGAATTAATTGCTGCTTGGCTTGGCCGACAGCTATTTCGGTAACTTTTTGTCGAGCCAAATTATTTTCTTGTAATTCTTGAGCTATAGCTTCTGCTTCAGCATCATCTTCAGTAACCAATAGATTAAACGCCACGCTGGCATGTTTCATGCGTCCAGCAGCGTTTAAACGTGGTGCGAGTTGATAACCAATCGTGTAACTGTCTATTTTCTTGGTGTGGATAAGTTCTAATAGCTTTCTAAGCCCTGGGCTTTTTGTTTTGTTCAATACAAGTAAACCCCATTTAACGAGGATCCGATTTTCATCAAGCAAGGGCATAACATCAGCCACAACACCAATAGCCACAATGTCTAATAACCATTTTTGAAAACCAGCCACTCCGCCATATGGCTCAAACCTTAATTCTAAACCTTTAGTCTTAATTCTTTTACTTAATAATCCCTGAACTAATTTGTAGGCCACCGCCGCCCCTGACAAATCACGGAATGGATAGCCATCAGTCGCCACTTTTGGATCAATAATCGCAAAAGCTTCAGGTAAAACCTGCGGCGGTTCATGATGATCTGTAATAATAACTTCGATGCCAGCTTCATTTAATCGTTCAACTTCTTTAACGTTCGTGATTCCGCAATCGACAGTAATTATCAAATCTGCACTGCGCGCGATAAAATTATTGGCGGTTTTTAGATTGATACCATAGCCATCTAATTCTCGGTGTGGGATAAAGACTTCTACATTGGCGCGCAGCATCTTTAAAGCTTTATAAACAACAGCTGAGCTGGTAACTCCGTCCGCATCATAATCACCGTGAATGATAATCTTCTCCTGACGACTGACGGCACGCCAAATTCGCTGGACGGCCTTTTCCATGTCTTGAAATAAAAAAGGATCATGCAATTTCTCAAATTCAGGTGTGAAAAAAGTCTGAATTTGCTGTTGACTTTGCAGACCCCTGTTATATAATAATTGTGCTATTAATGGATGATAACTTTTACATTCATTAATAAAACTTACCGGCGCCTTGGGTAAAACCCGCCACTCCTTGGACATGCTTGTATTTTTAGCTATTAATGCCTAAGTACCTCCCAAGCATCACGAGCCAAATTCAATACTATTTTAACCTGCTTATGAAAAAAGCGCAAAGAGTCATCTGGATAATTCTCGTTGTGATAATTATCTTCTCTATGGTCATGTGGACCGTGGCTTTTTAATTTATTCGAAGATAAATGTACGGCAGACGCATACGCGTCAGGGGGAACAAAGATTTTTTCCCTACCAAGCGTCCGTGCATTTTTTATTACCTTGATCAAGGTTAATATAATCATAATGATTGTTTCTATCTCGAAACCATTTTGAAGGGTTATTTTGGATATATGAACGGATATTGTTTAATTCGTTTTCGTTATGAATGATATGGTCATGGAATGATTTATGCCAATGAAAACCAATAATATTATTTTCATGGCATCCTTTTGTAACCCCAATTTTAAACCCACGCACAATTGACGACAATGAACGGGACAATTTGGTTTGCCACGGAATGGTGTATGGGGTGCGTCGGGAACAAAAATTTTTGTTCCCTACCACAACATTAACGTCTTCAATTACAATAATCCCATGGACATGGTTCGGCATAATCGCAAATTCGTCCAATGATACGTCGCAAAAATGACGCGAAATTTCCAACCAACATTTGTATGCAATCACCCCGCACCGATTCAAAACCATTTTGTCATTTTCAATTTTACCAAAACATTCCACCATATCTTTCGTACAAATTGTAACGAAATACCATCCGCATTGCGCATAATCATAATTTGGTAACCGATTCAATTTTCTCTCGTGACAAACCCGCTTCATAAATTTTAAAAACAAAAAAATAGTCCTACCAATTGTAGAAACTATTTATAAATGGATCAATTCTAGGCGCAAGTCAAACAAACAAAGAATCAAATAAACAATTAACCAATTTTTACACCTTTGTTTACTTGATTAATTGTTTACTTGCTTACTTGTTTATTTATCTCTTCATCACCGACAAAAACGCTTCCGGTGGAATATTTACCTTACCCTTACCAAATTCCATCATGCGCTTTTTGCCTTTTTTCTGTTTATTTAATAACTTGGCGCGACGAGTCCAATCGCCGCCATAAAGTTTCGCAGTCACATCTTTTCTTAACGCTGAAAGTCTTTCCGCCGCAATAATATGACCACCAATAGCGGCCTGGATCTTAATCATAAATTGCTGTTTAGGGATAGCTTCCTTTAAATTGGTAACAATCTTTTTCCCGGCCTTGAATGATGAATCTTTATAAACAATAGTTGAAAAAGCTTCAATAATTTCATCGCCCACCAAAATATCCATCTTTACTAAATCTGCTTTTTGATAATGGTGAAACTCATAATTCATAGAACCATAGCCTGAACTAACAGTTTTTAACTTATCATAGAAGTCGACGATTAACATTGCCAAAGGAATTCGATAATGCAAAACCGTGCGCGTCTCGTCCAAAAACTCCGTGTTCAAATACTCGCCTCGACTTTCCTGGACTAAATTCATAATGTTACCGATATAATCTTTAGGACTAACAATATCCACATTCATAATCGGTTCTTCCATGTAATCAACTGCACTCGGATCTGGAAATTCATTCGGATTTTTAATAATATATTCATGATCAGAAAGTATTTGTTCTGTTTTTAAATTGGTTGGCAAACGTGAACCTGCCTTCAAGGCAATGCGATAAGCGACACTCGGAACCGTCACAACTAAATCAAGATTGAACTCACGACGTAATCTTTCTTGGAATATTTCTAAATGCAATAGACCGAGGAAACCACAACGGAAACCAAAACCCAACACTGGCGAATTTTCTGGTTCATAAACCAAAGCCGCATCGTTCAACTTTAACTTACCGATACCCTCACGCAATTCATTATATTCATTACCCTCTTCGCAAAAAACACCAGCATAAACCATGGGTTTAACTTCTTTGTAACCTGTGAGAGCCTTAACCTCGTCTTTATTTTTAAGTAATGTAATAGTATCACCAACACGACACTCTTCAATGTTTTTGAGTCCTGTGACAATAAATCCGATTTGACCCATTTCTAATTTATCTAATGATTCCATTTGTGGTTTCAGGACACCGCAATCCAAAACTTCTCCCAAACCCTTTGTACTTAACATGGTAATTTTTTCACCCTTAGTTACTGAGCCATCCATGATACGTACATAAGCGACGACGCCACGATATTCATCAAAAAATGAATCAAAAATTAAAGCTCGTAGTGGTTTGTCTCCATCGCCTTTTGGTGGTGGGACAACTTGAATCACTCGATCAAGAATAGGTTCCACGCCCAAACCAGTTTTTCCAGAACATTGCAAAATATCTTCTTTTTTACAACCGACTAAACCAACAATTTCGTTTAAAGTTTTGTCGACGTTGGCTGCGGGTAAATCAATTTTGTTGACTGCTGGGATGATTTCAAGACCTTGTTCAATCGCCAAATATAAGTTTGCTAAAGTTTGAGCTTGCACGCCTTGCGTGGCGTCAACTAAGAGGATTGCACCCTCGACGGCTGCTAATGACCTGGAAACTTCATATGAAAAATCTACATGCCCCGGCGTATCAATCAAATTTAATTGATAACCCTTATAATTCATTTGCGCTGGTTGAAGCTTAATGGTAATGCCACGTTCTCGTTCCAAATCCATGGTATCGAGCATTTGATCCTTCATTTTTCGTTTCTCGACGGTTTGAGTCAATTCCAAAAACCGGTCAGCCAGGGTGGACTTGCCATGATCAATATGCGCAATAATGCAGAAATTACGTATTTTTTCTTTCATATTTAATATCCATACCATACCAAATTATACGCTAAAAATCAATAAATTTAGGGCAGATGTTGACAAAAAATAAAAAATATCATACATTTGCAAGTTCACGTTGAACAGTGTTAAACAATTGGGAGGCTCTAACCATGAGCAGACGCAAGATCGCGATCTTCGTAGTTTCAGACATCTACCAGTTCACGCCTCCTAAGACCACCGGACCGATCGTGCAAGCAAAAACCGTAATGGTCAGAAGCGGTGTCCCTTATCCTGTCTACAGCACCGGCAGACTCGAACTCGCGTTGAGCCAAGGCTACACCGTGTACGTAGTCAATGAGTTCGATGGAATAAAGGAACATGACCAGTGGTGGATAGCCCTTCTTGGTAGCGAAAAGAACCTCGTATTCACTCCCGGAATTCCGCTCAAAAGTTTGGATTCAGCGTGGCCCAAACTGGCACGCAGACTCCGACTTTCCAAAAAAATCAACTGGAAACCTTTCTTCTCTTCTGAAATCCAAAGGGCGATCTTCCGACTGAGTGGTGCCAAGGGAGGTCCCGACTTCATCGTGTGACAAGTTCCCTGCCCCCGGACTTCGTAGTCTGGGGGTGCTTTTTTTATCAGATTTAACAATTAGAATAAAGAATATAGAATAATGAATAAAGCAAATTAGTTATTAGTTATTCCTTATTCGTTCTTCTCTATCAAAAAACATCCCACGCAATCAGGATGTTCAAAATATCTTGACTATGTCAAATCCTCATCAATAATAGTTTCTTTATCCGAACGGAATTTGACAAGTAATTTACGCTTCATTGATGCCACAAACACAATCAACTCTTCAACTTTAAAAGCATAGGCCAAAATAATAAAAACGATTAGTCCAACCAAACCAGCCACGAAACCTTGAGTCAAAACTCCCCAGAAACGGTCCATATCAACATAAGTTCCTACAGCAGTTTTCGTAACTTGGGTTACAAAGCCCATAATAAGTGCAGCAAAAGTCAATTTAAAAGAAAAAGATAATAAGCCGTCGTGCCAAATATCTTTGACTTTAAACTTAAGGAAAACAATTAACAAAGCCACATTAACAAGCTGACTAATAGTGAAACCAAAAGCTAAACCCATCACACCCCAAACCTTTATCAAATACCAACTGAGAGCCAAATTCACGAGCATACTAATAAAGCTCGACCAAAATGGCAACAAAGTATTATGTCTGGCGTAAAAGACTCGAACTAAGAGCGGGAGCAAGGCTTGAGCAAATAGACTTAGACATAAAATTCCTAAAGTATCTGCTGTTAAAACAGTGTCAGTCCAATTAAATTTACCGGCGCCGAGAACAACACGCACTATCTGAATCCTCAAAATTATAAAAAGAGCTGTAAATGGAATCGTGAACAAAAGAATCTGTTTAAAGGTTGAAAGAAATGATTTCTGGAATTCATCTTCCTTACCACTCGCAAAATGTCGAGACAATAACGGGAAAACGGCCAAGGCAAAAGAAACTCCAAAAAAACTAACAGGAAAACTCTGCAAGTTATTCGCTAGATTAAAGATAGCTAAACTCCCAGCCGCAATTGTTGATGCTAAAACAGTTATAACAATAAAGTTGACTTGCCCACTCGCTAATCCGAGTATGCGGGGACCGATTAACTTAAGAACTTGCACAAAACTTTTTTCACGCGGTTTAAATATCCAGCACGGACGCCAACCCAAACGAATTAATCCTGGAAGTTGAATCAGCAAATGCAAAACTGCGCCGAGTATTACGCCATAGGCCAAACCATACAAGCCCCAATATTGAACGAAGAATTTAGCTCCTATGATAATCCCAATATTGTACATGACAGGAGCCAAAGAAAAAGCCAAGAATTGTCTAAAGGATTGCAGAACTCCACCCAAAATACTGCTAATACCCAGGATGAAGGGACTTAAAAAAAGTATTTGCGTCAAAGTAATCGTCATGCTGAGCTTCTCGCCCGAAAATCCTGGGGTCATCAGTGGCACTAACCACGGACTTAGCACAGCTAAAATTCCACCAAAGAAAACTAAAATTACACCGATGATATTTATAATATTACTGACAAAACTCCAAGCTTCTTTATTTGCTGGACTATTGGGGTCATCTTCTTTTTTGATAAGTCCGATAAAAATAGGGATGAAACCAGCTGAGAGTGCGCCAAGTGCAATTAAATTTATAAGTAAATCTGGAATGCGGAAAGCAGCATAATAAATATCTAGTTCATTACCTGCGCCAAATTGTCCGGCCAAAACTCTGTCGCGCACAATACCAAGAACGCGACTAAGCAAACCAGCGATGGCAATAACCACCGCTGCTGTTGCAACTGAACTAGCTTTTTTTGAGAGAAGTTTATCGAAAATCATGAGATGAGTTTACACTAACATACGCATATCTACAACCATCAGGCCTTTACTCGTAACAAACGCTGGGTTAATATCCATTTCTTTCAACTCAGGATAATCAAGCGCCAATTGACCTAATTTTAAGATAGTTGTAACTATTGATTCAATGTCACAGGCTTTTTCGCCGCGCACACCAGTCAATATTTTATACGTTTTTATTTCGCTGACCATTTTTGTGGCTTGTTCATAACTTAGTGGCGCTAAACGAAAAGCCACATCTTTTAGTACTTCCACATACACGCCACCAAGACCAAACATGAGCAATGGGCCAAATTGTGGATCGCGCTTTATGCCAAAGATAATTTCCTTGCCGTCTTTTACCATGGGTTGCAAAAGTATACCATCAATCTTAGCTGACTTATTATAAGCACGACAACTTTTCATAATATCGTTGAATGCTTTTACCACAGCCGCCTTATCAGCTAGCTTGATCTTCACTCCACCAGCATCAGTTTTATGAATAATATCCGCTGAAATAACTTTCATGGCAATTGGATAGCCTAATTTATCAGCCATTTTACCGGCTTCTTCCGAACTCTTCGCCAAGGCTGATTTAATGACGGGAATATTATAGGCTCTTAATATTTTTTCGCAGTCAAGAAAATCTATTGAACCATTCGTTGCCTTATTCCTAAAAATATCAGCTATCTGCTTTTTGGCAGAATCACTAACAGAAAACTTAATAAATTTTTCTGTACTTTTTTTGTTTTGAGAATATAAATAAAACTTGGCCAAAGTATCCACCGCAATGTTAGGAAAAGAATAATGTGGAATTTTATTTTTCTCTAAAATATCAATACCACTGGCGACTTTTACTCCACCGATAAAACTGGCGATAATCGGCTTTTCCTTGTTCCGATATTTAATAATCACTTCTGCTGTTTTATCAATTTCGGTAACTGATTGAGGAGTCAAAATAACAATGACGCTACCAACATTTTCATCTTGAATGACGGCTTTGAGCGCTGTTTCATAACGATCAGCTCGAGCATCTCCAATCACATCAATGGGATTATGGATATTCGCTGTAACAGGCAATTCTTTTTTTAATTTCAATGTGGTGCTTTTTTGAAGTTGTGCTAATTCCATGCAACTTTCTGTCACCGCGTCTGTTGTCATGACACCAGGACCACCAGCATTAGCCACCACTGCAATTTTATTATTGCGTATTGTATCATAATTAGAAAACATCTCTACTAAATCAAATAGTTCTTCTAAAGTTTCAGCGCGCAAAGTATTAGTCTGTTTTAAGGCTGCATTCACAGCTTCCTCTGCTCCTGCTAAACTACCAGTGTGTGATGATATGGCAGCTTGCCCAGCAGCCGTACGACCAGACTTAATAATTATTAATGGTTTTTTTATTGTTAATTTTCGGGCAATCTGTAAAAATTTAGCACCATCAGCAAAGCCTTCTAAATAAGCTAGAACAACTTTAGTTTTATCGTCATTCATTAAAAACTCTAACAAATCATTTTCGTTGATGCCGCTTTTATTTCCCAAACTGATAAATCGAGAAAAACCTAAACGTGAGGCCAAGGCCCAATCAAGCATCGCCGTACAAATAGCACCAGACTGAGACATAAAAGCAACCTTACCCGGCAAGATCATACCTTCGGAAAAAGAAGCATTTAAGTTTATGGTTGAATCCAAAAAGCCCAAACAATTGGGCCCTAAAATATTTATATTATATTTTTTTGAAATCTCAACTAATTTCTCTTCTAAAACTTTCCCCTCGCCACCAACTTCTTTAAAACCGGCTGAAATAATAATCGCATTTTTAATTCCCTTTTCGCCGCACTCTGCCAACGCAGCCAAAACAAATTGACTGGGGATGACAAAGAGCGCAATATCAACAACTTCTGGGATATCTTTAACTGACGGATAGACTTGTAAACCAAAATTTTTTTTACTTTTTAAATTGACTGGATAAACTCTGCCCTTATAATTGAATTTAATAATGTTTTTAAGAATCGTATATCCAAGTTTTGTTTTTTCGGCTGAAGCACCAATGACCGCAATTGATTTTGGATTAAAAAAAGATTGCAACATAAAACATTCTATTTAACAATTATAAAATTTTTCCTTCTCCACTCTTTTCATTGATTCCGGCCGCACTGGCTTCATCAGCATCAAGATAAACAATCGGTTCACTCTCATCCACGTAACAGACTTCAACTTCCTTAAAAATAAGCGAACGGGGACTTTCTATTTCAACAGAAATATTTTGGCCAGAAGCTAATCCTAGCGCTTTGGCTTCGTAACCATTGATATTTAAATGTCTTTTAGCCACAATCAAACCTTCTTTCAATTCAAGTTCCCCTTTAGGCCCAACTATTTTTATGGGACCAGACCCAATAATTTTACCTGATAAACGTAATGGTGCTGACGCGCCAAGGTAAAAAGTATCTGTTCGAGAAACTTCTACTTGACTATTGCCGCGGCAAGGTCCCAAAACTCGCACATTCTCAAGGCTATGCTTCGGTCCAACAAGTGTCACCACGTCCGTACTAGCAAATTGACCTGGTTGCGACAAATCTTTTTCACGCTTTAATTCATAACCTTCACCAAATAAAACTTCCAAATCATGCTTAGTCAAATGCACATGACGAACCGATACTTCCACACGGATTAATTTCTTCATATGTTTTACAATTTTATCTTCAACAAGCCATTCTGAGCACCAATTTTATATAAATTTTGAGTTGCGTTCTTTAAACCGAGCCATAAAGCTTTTTCGAAATTTAGCCAACGCATCCACCCAGCCAAAAAACCAGAACCAAAAGAATCACCGGCGCCAACTGTATCTACTATTCTCTTTTTATCAGATTTCGCTACTAAATTATATTTCCTGCCATGTTCATCAATCGCCAGGACACCTTTTTCTCCTCGAGTTACAATAACATTTAATGGTCCTAATTCCTTAAGTCTATCAAGAAGCACAAAACCATTCTTTAATGTCACACGCTTTATTTTTTTATTAAGATTACAGACCAACTCGAGTGCCTCATCTTTATTGAGGATCAAAACGTCAATAAAAGGCAAAAACTTCTTGGTCATATTATAATCTTTGAGTTGAACCAAACCTGGATTCCAAACTATCTTGATATTACGTCTAGTTTGTCGAACTATTTTCTCGAACTCAATAGCCCAGTTTTTGCCAGATAAAGCTGAAACATAGAACCAACTAGTACGAAAACTTCGAAGACCTGGTAATTTGAGAGAGCTACTAGCTCCTTTGTAAGTAAAAATAGTGTGTTCTTTGTCTTTCTTGGAGGTAACAACTATAGAAAAACCAGTTTTTGCTTTTCTTTCTACGTTAATGAGCGAAGTATCAATGCTGTTCTTCCTCAAATAGTAAAAGACCTCTTTCCCGACTAAATCATCACCCAGGTTGACCATGGGAGCCACATCCAAGCCGAAATTTTTCAATCCTACCGCCACGTTCAAACCGCCACCGCCATAATTAACATGGACTTCATCAATAGGGATCTTAGTACCATACTCCATGGATAAAAGCTTTTGCTCAAGGATATTCTTTGGATTTTCTATAACTGAGACCTTATCAGAATAAAACATGATATCTTTGAGAGCACTCCCAACAGTAACAACGTCAAATATTTTCATACGTGCTTACCCCGATGCTCGAGAGCGGCGGGGTTGATTTTTATTTTTGTATTTTACAATTATATTTTACCATGAATATGCCTATGATTACAACTCTGATTACTTACTATGATTATCATGATTACGAGATGATTACTATGATTAGCTTAAGAAATAATTTACCATGATAGCCTTGATTACGAGGTGATTACTTTGATTAACATAAGTGCATACCCGATTAATAACTTCTTTGGCATAATGAGAGCGTTGAAAAACCACAACAATGATACAAAATCTCATTTTAACTCTTAATATTCCGCCACATTACTGGCTTTTTAAGTAAATTTTAGTCGTTGTTA
>Ga0075925_137_pt1 | contig 7792 bp, 9 predicted proteins | sample RifGroA2_FD_67905 | JGI IMG/M metagenome (GOLD analysis project Ga0075925, IMG submission 67905) | Parcubacteria bacterium GW2011_GWA2_40_23
GTTAGATTTGGACTTAATTTCAGAGAGATTTAGTTTATAGATGTCACATTCCAAAAACGTACTAAAAGTTCTTTGTGACATCTTCATAGAGCTTACCTTTGTCCACTTTTGAGATGTGAACTCTATATATCCTATTGAGAAAGTGGGGCTGTTGCGTATGTTCCCGACTTTTCTGCCGCTTCTTGACAAATTCCTCGCAATCCTATAATATATGCTCTAGTTGTATTGAAAACTGCCTTCTTGTATGCTAAACTTAAACTCAATGAACATTGTGGTTGTAAAAAGCCACGGTTTTGGTCAAACCACTTTATTGGCCTTTGATGCCGCCTCAAAGAGCGGAGGGATATTAACCATTAAGTGGTGCATTTCGTTTAAGAACCTACAAAACTTCGTTTGTCTGTTGAGAATTAGTTTAAATTGAGGTAATCAAGTCCTTTTCTTAGAAACTCCTTAAGGTTTTTTCTGCCAAACCATAGTTTTTTGATTTTAGGTAAGTGTTTTAACAACTCCGGATAACAAATGTTGCTGCCTACTCCAAGTTTCTTAAATTCGTCTTGCGAGAGAATCAAAGTATTAAAAAGCTCTGAAAGTTGCCAGACAGTTTCTTCGGGGTAGTTAATCGGAATAATAGATTTTTCCAGAAAACCATAAAACATAAAATGCAACATCTCGTGAGCTATGGTATTAAGGATTTCAGTCTTGCTCTTGAGGTAGAAAAATTGAAAACTTTTGTTTTCCAAAAAGCGGGGGTTAATGTTAAAAATTGAAAGAAAACCGGCATAGGGCGCTTTGGGCCAACGGTATCCCTCAAAGATGGTTTCAACTTTTTCGTAAAACTTTTGGTCAATTTTCTCCCAATTCGTTGTTGTTCTCAAAAGCACTGTTTTTATCTCTTTCTGATGATCTTGGTAATAATTATTAACAAACGAGTCAATAATTCTTCCACGAACCGGCTGTTTATTTTTGAGAATTCCCGAAAACTTTGGGTGAGTTTTGATTATTCCTTTTCCAAAATCAATGCCGCCAGCCTTGATAGACAAAAATTCAAGGCAAATTTTTTTATCCAACTTTTTATTCAAACTGAAAATAATGGTTGGTTTATTCATAGTGACTTACATTATACAGATTTTGGCAGAGTATGTTATAATTCAGATGGCGCGCCCTTTTTGCTCGGTTTGGTATGTCTCTTTTGGCTTTGTGCTATGGCCAGTTTAAAAAAATACAAATCAAAAAAAGAAAGGAAAGAAAATAATGAATACTGGTACTGTTCCCTCAGTAGCGCAGTTCGCTTCAATTAGGGGGAATCTTTTAATCAAATCCGTCGATACATCCAGTGTTTGTCAAACCTCTTGTACTCGTTGCGGTGCCTGTAATGCTTGCGGAACGTCCTGCGCCAAATGTAAAAGTGACAATTCCGCGACTTCTTTAATTGTACGAGCTACTGCTTAATTTCTGTTTTTGACGTTCAAAACTAACCTAGGGTTGGGAGTTCATTTTGCACTAAAACAAACCTCTCAACCCTTTTTTCATTTACAAATCAATAAAAATAAGGAGAGATAAAAGGTGAAAAAGCGCCTCTCTAGATTTGCTCATTTTTATCGCCTTGACGGATCGTTGGTAGTTTATAACGCCCTAAAACTGGGTGTTGTTATTTTAAGTCCCGAGCTTGAACCTATCATTAAAGCTCTCTCTACCCCAAAACTTGGGCAGGAAATTTTATTGTCAGATGATCTTTGTAGCAAGCTTGAAAAGCTGGAAATAATAGTACCTGAAGACTATGACGAGAATTTAGCCAGAGAACCATTCGTTAGGGTTTTAGATGATCTTCCGATCGGTGTTTTATATCTAGTTTTGACTGACAATTGCAACTTAAGATGCAAATACTGTTTTGAAACAGACGGTTGTTCTACAAGCCAAAAGAATACGATGACTCCAATCGTCGCCAAAATAGGTCTGGACCTTTTTGCAAGATCCTTGGGATGTAAAGCATGCGGGGATGTTCACCATAGCGGCGAGAATGCCCAGATTGTATTTTACGGCGGTGAGCCTACGCTTAATCCCAAAACATTAATTTATGCGTTGCAGTATATTGAGGAACTCAAAGAGAAAGGCGGATTGCCGGCTGAAACCGCAGTCAACATCAACACTAACGGCACACTGATTACCAAAAGATTAGCAAGGATTTTGGCTCAATATAATGTTTTGGTAGCGGTTTCGCTTGATGGTACCGAAAAACAACACGATAAAATGAGGGTATTCCCTAAGGATATTTCTTCATATGGACGAGTTTTGAAAGGCGTCAGATTGCTTAAAGAAGCCGGCGCCAGGCTTTCTGTCTCCATCACAGTTGGTCCTCATAACGTTGACAAATTGCCAGAAGCCTTGCTTTCGGTAGTTGATGCTACGGGGGTTACTGATGTGGGTTTTAATCTTTTAATGGAAGGCGGTGTTTTAGATTTGGCACCAGATTATCCTCAAAAAGCGGCAGACGCGCTTATTGAATGCTTTAGGATTGCTCGTGAGCGTGGAATTTACGAGGATCGGATGATGAGAAAGGTTAATGCCTTCTGCGACGGTGCTTTGTACTTAAATGATTGTGCTGGTTGCGGACAACAAATTGTGGTTACTCCAAAAGGTCAGGTTGGGGTCTGCCAAGGTTATTTGGGGAGGCCAAATCATTTTCTCGAACCTACCGTGAGTTTTGACCCGCGCACGCATCCTCTTTGGTGTGAATGGCGCCGGCGATCTCCACTTAATATGAGTCAATGTTTTGGTTGCGAGGCTTTGGGAATTTGCGGCGGCGGCTGTCCGCGCGATGCTCATTTGAAAAAAGGATCAATTTGGGAGCTAGACGATAGATTCTGTATGCATGCTAAAACAACCCTAAGATTTTTGCTGGAAGAAGTGGTGAGAGTAACAAATAGTAACAAGATATAGGCAGGCGGTTTTTTTGCACACGATCAATTAACAACCGCTTGCCCTTTTTTTAATCTAACGAGAAAGAAATTCCAACCAAAAATTTTCTAGCTTTTCCAATGAAGCTCCATAGATTTTTTCCATCGCCAATGATAAATCGTTTTTAACCAACCAGACTTTGGCAAATTTCTCCCAATCATAATCATCAATAAGCCATTTTACAAAAGAGTCGCGGCTACTTTGATCTAAAGACCTAGCCAAGCCTTCAGAAAGGAACTTATAGGAATTGGTAAAACCGCTGTTCCAGTAAAAAGAGAGAATGTGGGTTAGCTCGTGGCCTGGGGTTGAATCATGCTTTTCATTATAGACGGTAAAGATAGTGAGGATTGGCGCGAGGGCTTGGTTCGGACTTACATCTCCAAGAAGCTTAATACCCTTTTCCTCTGATTCCAAAAAGAACCAGCGAATTTTTTCAGGAAGTTGGACCTGGAAAATTTTGTTAAGGGTTAAAAAAGCCTTTTCCCGCCCCATGCTTAACCTTTGAATGTTTTCTTTAACGAAGCCTTTTGGCGGGTAGAAGAAGATAAAATTTTCCGTTTCCAGTTTATCCCACAACTTTTCTGTCATTAATTGAATTATATCAGAGAGTTAAACCCTTGACAATCCTTATCCCATAGAGTATGCTCTCTTCATCTTGCCCCGATGGTAAAAGTATGATAAATTCTAAGCTAATGAACATTGTGGTTGTAAAAAGCCACGGCTTTGGCCAAACCACTTTATCGGCCTTTGATGCCGCCTTAAAGAGCGGAGGTATCTTTAACTACAATTTAATACTCTTTCTCCAAGTAGCACTTTAACATAAATATCCCCAAAACTTAAGAAAGGAGTGTAAAATAGTCCTATGTCTCGCAAATGTAGATATTAATCCCGGCGATCGGGAGGCTATCTGTCAAGGGATGATGGAGCCGATTGGCTTGGAATCAAAAAGTAGCAAGCAAATTATAGTTCATCGTTGCACGCAATGTCATGCGCGCAAAAGAATTAAGGCTGCGCTCAATGACAATTTTGAAGTTCTCCTTCAACTTTCAACCAAGCCATTATTAAGAAGTAAAAATTAAAAAAGAAAGGGTTGAATGTAAGTAACCTTTATCTCCCCGAATGTTCCATAACGGTGAAGCTATAAAAAAAATGATAAAAGGAGGTTGATGGTGTCAAAGATTTGTGCTCCAGTGGATTCTAATTTTGGAACAATTGCCAGTAATTACAATCGATATCTTCGTCGTCCAGACGGAAAATACATCTATCACGATTCAATACCCCATTTAGTGCATATTGAAATGACTTATGCTTGTAATACCTCTTGTTTGGGTTGCTACAATCCAATGCGTTCAAAATTGGGGGATCTAACAATCATTGATGAAATTGTTCGCGCGGTAGCCAACAGTCAGATTCCCCATGTTTATTTGATTGGCGGTGAACCCAGTTTAGTGACAGAGGAAAAACTTAATTGGTATATTGAACTGCTAGCTCCGCATTCATCAGTAACGATTGTAACGAATGGAATTAAGTGCTTAAAAAGTATTTCTCCGAGGTTGGCTTGTTTTGGCGTACCTCTGCATGGTGATAATGCAGCTACTCACGAATTCTTCAATCGTTATCCTGGGAGTTTTCAGATAGCCCAAGAAACAATCCGTTATTACGTAAGCCAAGGCCATGATGTCCGTTGCATACCTGTATTAACAGGTTACAATCACGATCAAATTTACAACATTTGTAAACTGGCGGTAAAACTGGGCATGGAGTCGGTATTTGTTGACCGTTTTGAAGATGGTGGAATTGGGGCATCTTTTTCTGGTGAATATCAACTTAAGCCTACCCTTCAACAGTTTCAGATAGCCGTTGGGCAAATGTTAAAAGCGCGTGAAGATTTCCAGAAGCTTGGTGACCGCGTCGGCTTTGGAACGGCTGTCCCGTTTTGCTTAGATGAACGGATGATTTTAGCGGGAATGACCGCGGATTGCGGGGTGGGTAGCAGTTTTGTTGCTATCAATCCGGCGGGAGAGGTTAGGATGTGCAACCAATCTCAGCTTGTTTTTGGCAATGTTTTGGAAGAACCATTGGAGGTTATTTGGAACAAACCGGTAATGGATATTTTCCGGGATCTTTCTTGGGTAGATGAACCTTGTGCTTCTTGTGAATTGTTGTTGGAGTGTACTGGCGGATGCAAGGTAGATGTAAACCATTCGGATAAATTTTGCATTGATTACAGCGTAAGAAAAATGCCTGGGTTAACTCCGAGTATGGCAGAAAAATTACGGGGGTGTGAATTAACCAACAGTTACCCTTTGGCGTATCGTAGGATTAAACCCAATTACTATACCAAATTAATTCTTAGACATCCTGAAAAGTTTCTAGTTACTCGTTACCAAACGATCAAACTAGACGAGGCCGCTTTGTTGATTATGCAAGAAATACTCAAGGAAACGGTTTTTGACGAAGATGATTTAGTTCGGCGGTTTGAAGCAATGGTTGAAGAGAAGGAGATTCGGCTTTTTGTGAGCAGGTTACTGCAGGTACAGGCGGTTGATTTAGTGGGAGGGGCGGAAAATGGCTAAATTGCGTGAGGTTCATTGGGAGGTTACTAACCGGTGTAACTTACGATGCAAGACTTGTTTGCCAATGTCCGGACCACCCAGACCAGGCGAGCTTACTACCCGAGAAGTATTGGCCGCGCTTGAAAAATTAAGATTGGCCGATGTTACATTTTTAGGCTTCACCGGGGGCGAACCATTTCGTCGTCCGGATTTTCTTTTTATCCTTACACATGCCGCTGCTCTGGGCTTTCAAGTCAGCGTCATTTCAAACGGGACTTTATTGGATGACAAAAGTTTAACACTTGTTAAGAAGTTAAAGGTTCGTCTGGGAATCAGCCTGGACGGAACCAATCCGTCCGTGAACGATCGTTTGCGTGGCCCTGGAACTTTTGAAAAAGTTCTGCAGGCGTTAAAGGCATGCCAGATCCTCAGTTTACCGGTGCAGCTTTATTTCACGTTTAACCGGATTAATTTTTGCGAGCTTCCAAAGCTTGGGAGTTTTGTAAAAGGGTATGGTTGTCAAAGCTTGCATATTAGCGAATTGACTTTAGGAGGCCGGGCATTGCAATTTGCAAAATTGCTAAACTTGACACTTGAGCAAAAGGCAAAAACCATAGCCGTTGTAACCAAGCTGGCAAAAGAAGGTTTCAATGAAAAACTTTCCAAACCAGACGATTCTTGCTGGTTGGACGGTGCCTCGCTTTTTTTAACAGCCGATGGTAGAATATATCCTTGTACCGAGATTTGGCAGCGTCGCCCAGATTTTTCGCTTGGGAATATACGCTCGTATGATTTAGCGCGCTGGCCAAATTTTTCCGGTAAACGCAATGTTCTGCGGGGTAATTGTTGTTACTCGGTCTTGGGTAGTAAACGTATAACGCTGGTCATTAACAATTTGCAAAAATGCGCCTTTTTTGGCCAAACTGGAAAGGAGAGTTAATGATTTTAGGAAAACTTTATCTAGGGCTGGATGGATTCTGGCAAGACTTTAACATCGCTGCTGCCTGTGCGAATTGCCAGGATCCCGATTGCGTAGGTTATGTCTGGCTCTTGAAGGAAGAGGCTGATTCGTTGTATGAGCTTGGAGTGCCAATCATTGAAATTAATGATGGGCCTTGTTTTATACATTCCTTTCCGCAAGCTCTCGGTGGGGGCATTGACTTTTCGTATCGTTACCCGCCATGCAATCAACTTTGCCAGGGAACGCGGCGTTGCAGTATTTACGAAAACCGGCCGCTTGTTTGTCGTTTATATCCTTTGGCGTTGGAAATGCAGCCAAATGGAATGGTGATGTGGGTTTTGCATCAAGACTGTGAGTTTGTCCGTAGGCAAAAAAGACTGGGGTTGCTGACGGACTTTGAAGAAGTCGCCCGTCGGGTTCTTAGTAGAATCCCTCAGGTAGTATTGACTAAACTAGTTATTACCTATCGGGCGGTTTATGACATTTCACTTTTTCCTGACGGTCCAAATCAAACAAAAATAATCAAGGAGGCAGAAAATGTCTAAATGCAAAGCAGTTGTGGATAGCAAGAAAGTGACCAAGCTGACGGTTAAGGTTAAACCCAAACCACAGCCTGCGTCGCCTTCAGCTTCCCAGCCAAAAACCAAGTGAGAGAGATCTATTTTATTTCAGGGCAGTAACAATAACCCCAGTTTGTTGCTGCCTTTTTTATTATCTGGTCTGCCTAGGACCGGATAGACCCCTCTTACGCCTTGAAGGTGTATGAATGGATCATACAATAGAATAACTATGAAGTTACGTTATCTTTGGCCGAAAAGGTACACCCTCGCTCTTTTCTTTAACAAACGAGCCGCGAATCAGACGAAACGCAAGCCTCCGTTCTAATTTGTACACCATCGGCGTACCGATGAGTAAATTGCACTTCGGACACTTTAGGTTGGGCATGTCCTTTTTTCCTGTACTCTTGAGATGTAGCTCGGACAATTCTTTCGGATCTAAAATTCTATCGAGATACAGCCTTATTAGTGAACCGCGCCCATCCTTTTGATAGAGAGCAAAGTGTTGCCAGCATCTACTGCAGTAGAGGTCAAGAAAATGAGGATTACCGCCATGGGCATTCACATACTTGTCTTTTTTGAGTGTGTGTTGTACGCTCTTTTGGTCGGTCATGTTTGTCTCCTTATTTTTTGATTGTCAGAGAACACCTTTGACTAAACACTCTAAATACATCAGTTTTCTTTTTTCCGCAAGCCCTAGTCTTGACAATCCTTACCCCATAGAGTATACTCTCGCTGTTTAGCACCCTTTGTTTTGGGGATTT
>Ga0075925_134_pt1 | contig 5975 bp, 4 predicted proteins | sample RifGroA2_FD_67905 | JGI IMG/M metagenome (GOLD analysis project Ga0075925, IMG submission 67905) | Parcubacteria bacterium GW2011_GWA2_40_23
GTTCTTTATCTTGTTATTCAGCGCTTCTATCTCTTTCTGAAAATCAGCAATAGTTGTTAAGTCAATGTCTTCTTCTTTTTGAAAAACAGCTATTTTCTCCAAATTGATTTCGCCATTAAGATATATGGCTATGGAAAAGGCAATGAACAGAGCAGAAATCAAAAACAGCAAAATGCCCAGCTCAAAAATTAAAACAAGTTTTAACTTTTTCTTAATCAGGATTCCTTCTTTTTCTTCTGGCGGCAATAGATTTATCATCTTTATGATTTTTACTCTGGCAAGGCTCCCCTTAAAGCTAATCCGAAAATTTTAGCATGGGAAAGCGATCTTTTTAAATATTCTTCTGAAATACGATCTTGGGGTTCCGATAAAATATTTGTCCAGGGGTTGCCGGTAATTGTTGAAATTCCCAGTTTTTTAGCTAAATAATGGTCAAATCCTTTAAGATTAGCGCCGTCTCCGGAAATTAAGATTTTTTTTATCTCATTCCTTGTTGGCGGCAAATGTTCATGATTTCGATGTGAATAATAAAAATCAAGAAAGTTTTTTATTTCCGAAACCAGTTGAGATAACGACGAATCCAAAACATTAAGGATTTTCTCGTTCTCGGTAATTTCTTTCTCTAAATTGAAATCGCCTGTTTTTTCCTGGAACTGAACTTTAATTTTTGACTCTAATCCATAATCTGTTTTTATCTTTTCCGCCTCGATAGTATTTATCTCTAAACCAGAGGCCAGGTCTTGGGTTAATTTTTCTGAGGCAAAAGAAAGTAAACTGGTAAACCTGATTGACCTTCCGGAAAAAACGATCAAAGCCGTTCTGGTTGCTCCAAAATCTATCAAGAGAACTGGATTTACGGTTATTAAATTCTTTATTAAGGCGCGGCTGATCGATAGCGATTCAATCTCAAGGGCATATGGGTTCAGGCCGGCCAACTTTATTGCTCTAATATACGAATTAACGATATTTTGAGGCGCGGCCACTATTAAAACATCGCAGTGGTCTAAATGATCAACAATCGGATCGACTGCTTCAAAATCAAAATATGAATCCTTAAGGGGAATCGGGATATGATTCTCGGCTTCAAAAAGAATAGCCTTCGCCAGCTCTTCCGGCGCCATTTTTGGCATCTGGATTACCCTTAAGAATGTTTTCTCGTCTGGTAAAGAGACAATTACTTCTCTGGTTTTTAATTTTTCGCCTTTCACCTTGGCCAAAGTTTTTTTAATAATCGTTACTAAAGCCTGTTCGTCTTTTATCTCGCCGTCTTCAATAATTCCTTTTGGTATTAATTCTTCGCCAAAACAAGCAAGATCAAAGTCCTTGCCCCTTCTTTTAAGTTTGGCGATCTTTACGGAAGAATCTGAAATGTCTAATCCGAAAGCAGTTGGTTTTAAAGTTAAAAAATCTCTCATTTTTGAAACTATTTTTAATATAGATTTATTATGGCGAATCGAAGATTTGGCATATCGAACTTTCAGTTCATTATAGCAATAATTATCATTATCCGCATTTTCAATTCCTATTCTTCTTGCCAGTTAATAGTTTCGTATTGGCTATTGATAACCGGGGTTAAAGGAGGGGGGAGATAAAGAAGATTGGCATCGATTAGGGTCTCTCTTTTCAGATAACCTGAAACAATTTGAGATCCGGACGTCCATTGAGTGCCAACTCTGCCGTTGCTGGCAATCGAGCCAATAATCTCTAATTTACTCTTAATATTGTTTGGATAGTGGTTTCTCGAAAATCTGCCTTTTTGAGCCAGAAAAACTCCTTTCAATTCCATTTGATCTGGAGATTGCGGGCCGATTAAAACATTCCTTTCTCCTATCAAAGTTAGCCCGTCTGAGCCGTCTGCCAAAGAATAGTTGATATTATTAGCCAAAACTACGTCTGTATCAAGATTGGGATTAATTAAGTTCGCCGAAGCGATGGTTACTTTTCCCTTGACCTCCCCTTCCGGCCAAAGATTATCCTCAACGAAAATTAACGAACAATCAGAGGGCACGGGCAAGGTTTCATGAAGGTATTGATTGCTGATAATAAAATAATCGTAGTGCCAGCCTTCCTCGAGACTGTAAGCATAGGTTGAAGAAAGCCCGGTGATGATCCAAACCTCTACTTTATTATCAGACCTTAATTTTAAACGGTATCCTTTTCCTTGAGGATTAATTTCTATTGACGGCCTGAGATAAATTCCTCCGGATTTAGCCGCCGTTTTCATTGTTGATAAATTAATGGTAACCCCGGCAAAATCAAAAGAAGGATATGGAAAAATGAAAAGATCCGGAGTGCTATTATTGGTAGTGGTAAAAACTCCGGGGCAGATACAATCTGTTCCCTGGACGCGGCAGCCAGAACTTATCGGGCAGGGAGAACAGCCAAAAGAAGAAGTGCACGTCCATTCTGGTTTGGCCGAAGTCACCAGCGACTGATTTTCCCCATCAATGCGGATCCCCCCATTTGAGTGATATATTCCCTTAATCTCGTGATCTTCTCCTATCCAAACATTGCTGTTCAGAATATATGAATATTGGGCAATTGACGGTCTGCCATAAAAAACGCCGATCTTTCTTTTTATCTGCGGATATTTTAAGGTCCAGCCTTCGACCGAAACTCGGCTATTAACCGCTTGGCTGCAAGAAATTGTTGAAGTTGCCTGAAGAAAAAATCTGCCAAGCAAATTCCCTTTTGAATCAAAATAATCTCTTTCGCCCACGCAGTTGGCAACCAAATCATGATTAAGACACCAGCGATAAAAGTTTATGCCGGCTTCGGCAATCCCTAAAGATTCTGTCCAAGCAATTTTTTGGGCGCTTTGCTTTAATTGCAAAAGAGCAAATCCCAAAATCCCTGAGAGCATCAACAGAAAAATTGCTCCGAAGACCAAAGTATAGGTGATGATTATTCCTTTTTTATGAATATTTGTCTTCATTAAAATTGCAATAAATCTCCTTACTCTGTTTGTTCTGTTTTTAAATTCCTGAGTTGAACAAAAGATTCCAGACCAAAATCCTGCGGCGGTCTTTCTGGATTACTGTTAATCACCAAATAAACTTTCATTAATTTAGTGTCTTTCACCCTGGCCGGCAAAATGTTGATTTCTTCATTATTAATATCAAAATACTGAAAAATCGGAGGCGTATTCCTGACATAGGAACTCAGGATAGTAATTTCTTCCTGGGCTGACGGATATGTTGGCGGCGCGCCAATGGGCCGAGTCACCCCTTTTTTAAATTGATGGCCTGATCCGATTATCTCTTCTGTCCAGGAAAGTTCAAATCTGGCTTTCATCGAATGATTTGGGTCCTGCCAATTGCAAGAATTATCGACTTTATTCGAAGCATCGGCTAAAAATTGAAGTGAGCCGTCGCTGGCGTCGTTGGCAATGTCAAGGGTAGCTGTTCCTTGCCAACTGCCGGCGCAATCAAAGCATTGGCTTAAACAAAATGATCCCAAATCCTGTCCATCCAAAGAAATATTTGCGTATTCATTAGAAGCGCCAAAGTCTCCTTCAATCGAAATTTGAACCTGGGCAGATTTTAGAATTCCGGTTAAAAAACCGGAAAAATTAACTCCGCAGGTCCCGCCTTTGCTGAAGCTGACGCATTCTTTGGTCAAGACTCCGGAATTTGTTGTTCCTAAAAAATATCTGACTCTTTCTGTTTTGCCATCGCCATCTATGTCGCTGTAGAAAACAAATTCTTTGTCGTCTGCTTTCTCAATCGCATAAGAACCGTTATCTCCCTGTCCTGCCTGCCTAATTTCTTTAACCATGGTTTCAATCCCTTTCCTCGCCTCGTCAATAGCGATGGATTGTTCTTTGGTATAACCATAAACCTTATAGCCTAAAGAAATAAAGCCCATTAAGGCTGTAGTTGCCAATGTAAAAACCACAACTGTAACTAACGATTCTATCAGGGTAAATCCTCTTTTTTTCATTCGATTTGTTCTAATCTGATTATTTCGATCTGATCTCCACTGACAAAAACTTGAGTTGTTGTCGTCAAATATCCCGGAGCCTGAATTTCAAGATTATAAGTGGCTGTTGTAAGGGGAATAAAATATGCTTGCCCGCTTTCGTTGGTGGATAAGATCGCATCATAACCCAATTCAGAATTACTCAATTTGGCCCAAGCGGCGAAAATTGGTTCAAGCGTTAAGTTGTCTTCAATAGTCAGTAAAAGAGAAGTTTCGGCTTTCATGTAAAGGCTGATTGGAAGATTTGTGCCTGGGGCCAGGCTAATCGGCTGAACCTCGGGATCTGTAGCAATCAAGTCTAAACTGGCGCCCGGAACGGTTGAAAAATGATAATTATCCCATTCTAAATCTGAAATAACAGAGCTACCGCTGGCATTGGAAATAAAGCCTTGCGAATATTTAAAAACCTCTTGTTCTTGAGAATCAAGGCCAATGATTTTTTCTCCTTTTAAATTAAAACTGGCGCCGGGGATTATGGTCGGTTCAGAAGTTTTCCAGGACGCCTGCCAATCAAAAAGAGTTGGCGTTGCTGTCAAATCCTGGGTTGAAAAGTTCGCCTTAATCCTTAATTCAGGATAATTTAAAACACTGAGGTTTTTTAAGCTTATCGGTGAAACTTCAAAACCGACTTGATTTCCCGGTAAATCCTGATTTAAAATCAATTGCCAGGCTTCTCCCTCAAGATAAAAAACCTGATAAAGGATTTGCGTTGATTCTGGCTTTTCTGCAGAAAAAGAGATTTCGTCCCAAGAAATAATATTTGCCGGAGTTATTGTCTCTGAAATCAAATATCCCGAAGATTGATATTCAGTTTCGATTTTTACTAAGGTTACTTCTCCTGCCGCCGCCAACAAGCCTGATATTTCAGATATTTTACTCTGATCTGAAAAAGAATCTTTAAATAATTCTGAGCCCCACAAAGAAAGGGTGATAACGTCAAAAGAACTCTGGTGATCAATAGATAAGCTGATTGAAGTTAATTTTCCCTCAATAACAAGCGGGTGAGGAATTTCTGGAATAGCAATTTCGTCTTCGCCAAAGCTTCTTTCCAGACTATAGCCTATTTTTGAAGCAATGACTTTGTAAGACGAGGGGGTTAACGAAGTTAACGAAAAATAATGTTTACCGCTAAGAGGCGTAGCGCTTTTAATTGTTTCTTCAGTCAAAGGATCTTTTATTTCAATCAAAGGAGAAGGAACCATCAGGCCAGTAGCGTCAAAAACTAAAACCTCTAGAATTCCTCCTGTTTCTGAGCATTCTTCAACTAAAGAAGCGGGGGAGACATCGGTAGCTAAAACCACCTGGCCAGTGAAACGTCCTGTCCAGGAAACTTTAATTTCCACTTTTTTATAATCATTAGGACAATCATCTTCGGGGGAAACAATGCCGTCAATAGCGTCAACGGCATAATCGACTGTTCTTTTAATGGTATAGTCAGTGCTGTTTTGTCTGATGACTGAGCTGGCTAAGAGATTCCCGCCTGGAAAACCGTTGCTGATCCCGACTGAGTTGTAAGGCAAATTCCTGATTTTTTCAATTTCCCCGTTGGCAACGGCAGTCGCCACAACTTTATTCCTGGTTTGGATAATTACCTTTAAAGCTAATTGGTATGCGCCGAAAATACCCAAAAAAACAATCAGAGTTAAAGATATACCGACCAATACTTCGATTAAGGTAAACCCTTTTTTAGAAAAACCAATCATTAGTTTTATCAGAACGCCACGAGGAATGAACGCGGCAATAAAAGTAAAAATGCTTTGCGGAAAAGTTCACCGCAGGATGCTTTATTGAATTGCCTCAAGCATTGAATACATTGGTTGAATCATAGAAATGGCGAAAAACCCAACCGCCCCGCCTACGGCTAGCATTAGCAATGGCTCAATCAAAGAAGCCATGTTTTTGGTGGTATTGGCAACTTCTTCTTCTAGAAAAACTGCCAATTGCTCTAAAACTTGCGAGGTTTCTCCGGTTTCCTCGCCAACTTCAACCATTTG
>Ga0075925_136_pt1 | contig 5552 bp, 6 predicted proteins | sample RifGroA2_FD_67905 | JGI IMG/M metagenome (GOLD analysis project Ga0075925, IMG submission 67905) | Parcubacteria bacterium GW2011_GWA2_40_23
AAGGCAGGGATATGGAATATCAGAAAATACATGAAGATCAGCTAATTCTGGTTTGATGCGACGATACCCCGTAGGCTCTGCCTCGGGGTGATTCATTTGGTACTGTGTATGATGACTTGCTTTCGTCTCTTTTGTTGAGCTGTCCTAAAGAGCGTATTTGCGGTGGAGCATCAAAGCTAACTGCGAGCCGTTGCATATTACCTGCAACTGCAGCGCGGGATTCTGGTGACAGAGCGCTTTGTTCGAGCTCTGTAATTGTGGAGAGAAGTGAATCCTTACTGTGCATAAATTTAATAATTCTAGAAGCGTCGTCTATGGTAATGACATGCATTAGTGCATTTACAATGGATTCTTCTGGTTCGTCTTTTAAGCAGTCTTCTAAGCCCTCAATGTTAATAGTTCCGTTTCCGAGTAGGCGGTCGAATGTTTCTCTTTCCTGCTTGAGTAGTTTAAAAGCGACTTCTTGCTTGAGCCGGTTATATCCGCCATAAGAGTCCTTTGTTTTTTTTGCTTCTTCGCTTGAATTTTGCGCAAGCCAGGCAGCAAGATCCTCAAAAAGACGTATTTTAGCTGAGAGATCCTTGGTTGTTGAAACAAGTGTGACTGCTTTGTCTACTGCATTGTTTTCTTTTAAAGTGGGGTAGATTCTTTCTCGGACTTCAATGTCTTCAAGCGAGTAAAGAAGACTGTTGCTGTTTGAAAATCTTTTATCAAGGAGTGCATGCGCGAGTACATCAGAATTATCTTTTGGTATCTCAGCCATCATAATATCTTGGCGCACTTTGGAATATTCATCTGGTGAATAGACACTGGCTATCGCGTCTAAAATTTCTTTTGGGCGTTCTTGTCCGCGTATGTCTGCAATATCCAATCGTTGACGTAAGGCTTCAGTTAAATCACGCTGTGCGTTGTAATCTTTGGCTTGCTTTGCCTCATCAAGCAAACGAAGAAGATCTTCTGTGCTACGCCCCTCAGCAGTTATGACTTCATCTAGTTTGTCTAATGCGGAATTTTGAAGTAGGGCGATTGCTTGTATGGTATCCGCATTTTCTGTTTTTGGTTCCTGTTTTTGTGGTAGTACGGGTTCTTTAAATTGTGTTGACATATTTTGTTAATTATTTAGAAGATCTAATTTATGGTTTGCTAGAAAAAAACCAGGAATGTCGCGAGAGTCTCCATACTGGCCTAGTGGCATATCTGTTTCTTTTCCATGAGAATCAGACCCCCCAGTGTAGTGGAGTGATTGTTCCTTAACTATTTTTTTTAATAGATCTATTTGTTCGTCAGTCGTGCGATTGTGATAAACCTCAATTCCAGTTAATCCGATCTTAAGTAAATTATTTATTTCGAATTCATTAAGTGGTAGAGCGACAACACTCACAGATACAAAGGGGTGAGCGATAATTAAATCTTGAGCAACTCCTTTAAACTTTTTGATTAACCATTCGACCGTAACGCCGCTTCTTTCTACAGCACAAAGTTTACCGGGTGCCTGATATTTATAAAATACATCTTCTGGAGTTAGTTGTTTGCCAAATTTTTTTAAAAAAAAGTTTTGATTATAATCGTTTGCGCAAATATCAAGAGCAATTGTTAGGGTTGCTGGTTGCTTTTCGTTGAGGTGGAGACTTTTAGTTACTTTTAGGCCTGCTCTCAGGGAAAGCTCAATTGCTTGTTTCATTTCTTCTGCTTTTTGTGAATGAACAATCTCATTACGCTCTTTTATTATGTTGGCGGCCAAAGTTATATCAAAATTATAGGCTAAGACATGAATTTCGTTGTTGTTATATTTAGCTGTCAGCTCAGTCGCTGGTATAACGGTAATTCCCGAACCCTCAAGAGCTTCTTTTAGTTCTTGAATGCCGGAGACACTATTATGATCAGTTAAAGCGCAGTATTTAATTTGTTTTTCTTTTATAATTTTAGCTATTTGTAGCACTGATAATTTTCCATCGGAATGAGTGGAGTGTATGTGTAGGTCAATTTTAGACATAAAGTTGTCATTCTTTTTATGAGTAAATACCGAGTCGGCTTGCCGCGGGGTGATTTATTTTTGCATAAATATAAATAAATATGTTTTTGTTACGAGTTTATCATTAATAACATTTTAGCACAAAAGTAGCTGTTTGTGGAGATCAAAAAACACCTTGCTTTAAGGGAAGAGAAAGGTGTTTTTGTAGATTTTTTAAAAACCAGTTCCGTCAGAAAGGGTTGCTGGTGCACGGTAGCGGTTTTGTATTCTGTAATCTTTCTTTCGAGACGTTGCCTTATTTTAGCAAAGACTGGATAGACGTCAATTACTTTTTAGAAAGAGATATTAATGTCCAAAAAAAATAAAATATGGCCATTTTTAGTCATTTTTAATTTAATATAAAGTAATTTAGTAGGAGTTTTTTAGAGCGATAGCGAGGAGGGGATATTTCAAATTGTCTCGCCTCAGCGAGACCGCTTTTCTGTAACGAACAAATTTTATTTTTGTCTTGGCGAAGGGGCAAGGAAGGCAGGGGGTGAATTGCCCCGTAGCCAAGATGTCGTTATACTTTCCGTTGTCTCGTTCTGTTTTTCAAATATCGCTCAAGTGCTTCTTTGGAAGTCAACCAATCACGGCCTTCCTTGTATGCTTCTAGCTTTCCTTGCCTAGCTAGCAAATTTAAATATTTACTAGAAAAAGGTGTGGTTTTAGATATTTCAGTCAATGATGCAAATTTTTCCTGTTTTGTACTTGAAGGTGTTAAAGTTTTAAGATAAATATCAAGCGAGCGTTCTATTGATTGAGCGACAAATTTTATCACTGGTTCATATTCACCTTTATCCGCTTTATCTAAAACATCATAATATTTTTTTCGGTCGGTTTTCATAATTACGACCAACGGGTATCCAGCTTGCATTAGAAATAAATTCATCGTTAAGCGCGCTGTTCGTCCGTTGCCGTCAAAAAATGGATGAATGTGAACTAATTTATGATGTAACAAAGCAGAAAGCTCAATGATATCCAGCTTGTTTTTTTGTGAATTTAACCAAAGAATTAAATCCCTCATCAGATTTGGTACTTGCAATGCATCTAGCGGAGTATGATCTGCGCCGCCAATAATTACATTGGCGTTTCTATATCGTCCAGCCCATTCTTTATCAGTTTCTTGTAAAATAATTTGGTGCAAATTTTTTATGAGCATTTCAGAAACAGTATGTTTTTTGTCTTTATCTATCAAGTCATACAAATATTCCAGTGCGGCATGGTGGTCTTTTGCTTCCAAATGATCTTTTAAAGGTTTTCCTTTTACTGTCAGGCCTTCGTTTATAACCAAAAAAGTCTCTTTTAAAGTCAAAGAATTACCTTCAATTGCGTTTGAGTTGTAGGTCATCTCAATCTGGAATTTTTCCCGAAGTTTTTGTACTGCTGATTTTGGTAGGGGACGTAGTCTGTTGAGTTTGGTGAGTTTTTCTTTTAAACGGGTTTTTATGATTTGGGAAAGATAAGGCATAAAAATGCTTAATATGGTTTAGTTAAGTATTTGCAGTATACCATATTAAGGAATTATGTCAAATCTAGGCGAGTTGAAGCCGAGTATTTTTACTGATAACAAAAATGGCTATTTAAAGCCACTTTATAAATTTTATTTATCAGGTAAGAGTGTTTTCTTGTATGTTTTTAAAGTGATAACGGAGAGGATTATAACGTTCGCGTGTATGCGATGTTTTTGCCCGCTTCATTATTATTTAATAGTAGAAAAGGGCAAAAATATGGGTGAGAGAAAAAGTGTAACCGCTGAAAATTATTAACGCACTTTTTCTTGAACCGCATACACGCTGTTAGGCGATGTAATCTTACTTTTAAGGACACAAACCTTATTGGTACAGGACTTTTAGTTTTTTTATTCTGTCATTATAATCCAAAACATCCACGGAATCTAAAAATTGATTTACAGAACCAATCCTTGTTTTTTTAATAGCTTTGTTTTTTACGTTTTTCAAAATTTCATCCGCGAATTTACTGCCGCTAATGATCAAGTATGGTCTAGTAAAAAAGGTAGACACCTTGGTAGCAAGTGGTTTGGTAATTTTTAAATTATTATGCATTTCAGCTAATTCTGTAAAAGCTAGCGATAGATATTTTTCACGCACCTTCCATGTTTTAGCAGAAAGAATATTCTTTAATAAAGGATTCATTTTCTTTGTGCACGTGAGTTTCATGAAAGCCGTCCCAAACCACTTGCTATAAGGTGCGTAGGTTTTTTCCATTAAAAAACAAAGCGACATTATATTTCGGACTAAACGAGTGGCAATAATTTGTGAACCAATTTCATCTTTGAGTATGCCACATCTGCCTGCTAAGTGTTCTTCCTGTCCAATTTTTTGCCACTCGGCGGCAAGAAGATAAAACCAAATATCTTTTGGATAATATAAAAGTTTCTGTTGGATTTTTTTAACATTCAAATCATCAAGGAACATCTTGCCGCTGGTGATGGTTCTGAGTCGATGTTCTGAAAGTATTAACCAATCCAAGTGATTCATTTTTAATGGATTTAATCCAAGATACTCCTCGAAATAAGATTTGAGAGTATAAATATCTATTCCATGTGATTTTTTGTTTCCTCTCCCAAAAGTCGTTGGATAACCCTTGAACATTTTAGGAAGTTTCTTTGTTAGTTTGTCTAAAATGATTTTTTTATTTTTATAATCTTTTGGAGAGAGAAATAAAATAATCCGAGGACCCCAGTCATGGTCAGCAGATAGAGGAGTATCGAATCCTAAAACTTCAGAACCAGCACCAATTAGTCCGGCGGAATATTTAAGATGTGGAAAATCAATTTTTAGATTCTTTTCAATAATTTCTTTGAAAAACATTTCGCTTAATAAAAGTCCTGGTGTAAATTTTGTCATAAGGTTTGTGTCCTTATATTTTTTTAAAAGTAAGATTATTTCGCCTAACGCATGGAGTATATCTGAAGTTCCGCGATAGCGGGATTTGGATGAGTGGCGAGCCGAGCCACGAATCAGATATACTTCAGTTGCACGACCCGAGCGAGCCAGAAGTTTCTTCCCCTTATAATTTTTTGGCAATTTATTCTTTTGGTGATTCAGGCAGTTCACCGAGGGTTAAAAGACATTTTGCGAAATCGGAAGCAAATCCGATTATCCAGGGTTTAGAAATACCGGTCACTTTTGCGATTGCGGTTCGCACTTCTTTCAGATCTTTGGCTTCTTGTCGGGCTGCTGCTTCATAATCAACCTTCTCTCCACCATGACTTACCGCTACCAAAGATTGCAATCTCTCATGACCCAACTCCTTAGCGATATTCGCAGTCTGTTCTTTTGTTATTACTTTGAGCAATAATTCTGGGTCGGTAGGTAGCGAAATATCACTTTCGATTTGATGATAACCTTGGTCAACTATTCGCTCTTCAGGTGGCAAATCACCTTTAAATTTTTCTGGCATAGTTATTATGGTTAAATGATTAAAACTGACTAAATTATATCACAAGCTATATTCGACCTGAAATAAATTGCCAAAATCGAAAAAGATAAAGAAATTCTGGCTATTTCATATAACG